>ODAI013693054.1_pt1 | contig 14071 bp, 11 predicted proteins | sample 1539321 | NCBI WGS metagenome assembly ODAI01 (sample SAMN02144231, study PRJEB22623) | gut metagenome | biome: sheep rumen | host: Ovis aries | place: New Zealand
CCCGGATGTGTTCTTTGGGGTTGTCCACCAAGTCCAACATGGTGCCCTGGACCATCAGGAAAAAGCCGTTCTTGTTCTTGGTCAGCAATTCGATTGCTTTGGTCGTCATCTCCGTCAGGGTCGGCTCATCGTCCGTACGGTCGATCTCATACATCATGTGGCTCGGATTGAAGATCGCCCACACCTTGCCCTCCTTGTGGGCACGGAACGCATCGATATCGTGGTTGTAATAAGCGATTCCCTTGTCTGCCAGGATCTTCTGCACGTCGCTGTCCACATAGCGCGTTCCGCCGGCGAAACAGACGTCCAGCCCCTGGGAAGCCATCTGGCGGGTGATGTCATAGGCAGCGCTCCGCTCGACGGTATGGGAAGACGTTGCCGCCGGGGTCGCATGGTGCATGTAGCAGGTCGCCACGACGCCGACGCTCTTGTGCTGAAGAATCTTCCCAGCCTCCAGCAGCGTCGCCTGCGGCTGCCACTGGCGGGACGGATCGATGGGAACGAGGTCCTGCTCCGGATGCGCCATCGGATAGACCGAAATGTTGCGGCCCTGCTGCAGGACGCCGGTCATGTACTGGGACATGGATCCGGACGATTCCGCAATCGGACTGTCCGAACAGAAGGTGCGGAGCAGGCCGCAGATGTACGGATCGATGGCCAGCGAGGACAGATCGTCCTGCGGATCCAGGTACTGCTTGTACCAGCGGGTCAGGGACAGCAGACCGCCGGAGGTACCGTCCGTGATCATGACAATCAGGTTCTTCGTAGGTTTGACTTCGTTCTTTTTCCCGGAACGGCAGGAAACGGCGACGGCTGCACAGAGGGCAGCCGCTACCAGGATGTAAGATATTCTTTTGATCATGACACCGATGTTTGATAACGGAGGGACTTGCCTCCCGGCGCCAAAGATAGGGATAATTTCGCGAATTCAGAAGGCGGAAAGGGTCATTGCTCCACGAAATCCTTGGCCCGGGTCAGGGTATCGATGGAATTGGAGACGCCCCGGTCCAGGGTATAGTAGACCTTGATGAAGGCGGCATCTTTCAGGAAATCGACATGGCCGATCTCCAGGTTGTCCACCCGGACCCCGACGCGTTTTTCCAGATCCGCGATCAGTTCGGCCCGGCGTTCGGGGACGATCAGGTCGATCTTATCATACAGGACCAGTTTGGTCGACGTATGTCCCACCATGCGGTCGCTCTCGAAAAAGGCGATCAGCCCGATGATCAGCAGGTTGGAAAGGACCATGATCCCGACGCTTCCGCCGGAAATGACATAGTGCGGGGACGGGCCGGCTGCACCGACGAGGTGGAATACCGGAGCCAGGCCATTCATGGCCGCGAGGGCGATGATCAGGAAAAGATAGGTCATCTCGCGGACCGGGACCGTCTCCGTCCGGTAACGGACGATGCCGAAAATGGCGAACAGGCCGAGGGTCAGGCCGACGCCGACCTCAACATTCCCCATCATGTAAAGCAGCATCAGCATGGCCGAGGAAAAGACCATGAAGGTAAAATAATAGTCGCGGCGACGGCTTTTCCGGTAATAGAAGAATTGGACGAGGATCCAGCAGACCAGCAGGTTGAGGAAGAAACGAATCGCCAGTTCGGCCAGATTCTGGCCGGTTGTCATCATGGCATCCGTGATGGTCTGCACATCGACCAGTTCATCGCTGATATCGTAATTGCCGAAGGAGGAGAAATCATCCTCCTGGATAAAACTCATGATACGCATGGGACTTCGATTTTTTCGTGTATTACTTTTTCTATTTTCTTGATTTTCAACTTGAAGCGGTTGGACTTCGCAGTCGGGTCCGTCAGGGTCGTACCGATGCAGTACTTGCTGACATGGATGGGCTTGACCCGGCGTTCCAGCAGGATCCGCTTCATCCGGCTGTCTGCGCGACCGTCCTGCTTGAGTTCAATGATGACGGCCGGACCGAGGCCGGCATCCAGTCCGCTGACCACATTGTGGAAATGCAGGTGCAGGTCGATGGTCAGCCGTTCGGTCTTCTCGGCGTTGACCAGGGTGATCCGGTCGAAAGCCGTCGTCATCCGCGGTGAGATCCGGTCGGCGGTAAAGTCGGACTTCTCCGCCACGAAGGCACAGGCCTGGGGAACGCTCCGGAAATCAGAGAAAGCATCGGCCAGAATGCGGCCGAGCGTCACTTCGTCGGTCACATACTTGCTGTCAATGCGGTTCATCAGCCTGATGGAATCCATCTCCGCCAGGGTGATGGGTTCCAGGCTGGCCAGCATCCGGTTATAAGGGGCGTCAGGCATCTTCGGTCAGGTATTCGTAGACTTTGACCGTCTGCAGTTTGCCGTTGGCGTCGTACAGGTACTGGGTCTTTTTCTTGCCGAACTCGTTGTATTCGAATTTCTTGACTTCGTACAACTTGTTCCGTTCATTGTAGACCAGTTCACGGGTAGCCTTGCCGGAAGCGTCGTATTCATACCGCTTCCGCCATTTCTGGCCGTCAGAATTGTACTCGATTTCCTCGATCTTCAGACCGTCGGCGTTGTACGTCGTGACATGGTCGAGGACTTTCCGGTTGGTCTTCGCACTGGTGTTCCATTCCTTGATCACCAGGTTTTTCTTATTGATTTTCTGCGTCGTCTGGGCAGAGGCCAGGACGGGGATCAGCAACATGGCCAGTACCGCCGCCAAGGTTTTTATCAGTTTCATACCCGTGTCTCTTAATAATTCCGGTACAAGAATCGGAAAGAAACACGGGAATCTGAAAAAACTTCAACGAAACGCCGGTTTTTACCGGTGAACGGAATCGGCGGGTGCGGCGAGAAGGGAATCCAGTTCGGCGCGGTAGCGGCGGGACACGGAATCCAGCATCGGGCGGAGTTCCTCCCGCAGCGGCTCGGCATCCGGAGAATCCATGGTCAGCGGATTGATGGGCGTCCCGTTTTCCCACACGCGGAAATCCAGGTGCGGGCCGGTCGCCGTTCCGGTCATGCCGACGTATCCGATGACATCTCCCTGGCTGACATGGTCCCCGACCTTCAGTCCGGCCGCGTATTTCGAAAGATGGAGATAGGCTGTCGTATAGACGGAATTGTGACGGATCTTGACAGTGTTGCCGCCACCGCCGCCCCAGCCCTTGCTGATGACGGTGCCGTCACCGATGCTCATGACCGGCGTTCCGGTCGGAGCCGCATAATCCACGCCGGTATGGGCCCGCGTATAGCCGTAGACCGGATGCTTGCGGTGGTAGGAAAAGCCGGAAGAGATGCGCGTATATTTCAGCGGAGCTTTCAGGAAGGCCTTTTTCAGACTCTCACCGTCCGTACCCCAATATTGGTCGACCCCTTCTTCCTGCTGGAGACGCACGGCCGGCACTTCCTTGTCTTCCCGGTTGAACACGGCATAGTCGACCGCCCGGACGGAAATGATCTCGTCGTCGCACCATTCTTCGTCATACAATACCCGGAAACGGTCTCCCGGCTGCAGAGTAAAAAAGTCGACTGTCCAGGCAAAGATTTCCGAGAGCTGGACGATCAGCAGCGGCGACACGCCGGCCGCGACCATGTCGTTCCACAGGGAGGTCCGGATCGTGATGTCAGCACTGCGGCGGACCGCTTCGACCGGCTTGGCGACAGTCCAGGCCTCGTACGGCGGCAGGCACCGGAAGACGACCAGATGCACCTTGTCCTGCGAATACACCAGGTAGCGGAGCGGACCGACTTCGGAGGTATCCGCTTCGAAATAGGCTTGCCAGCCGTTTCCGGCCCGGAGTTTGCGGACGTCGAAGACGGAATCGGCCGCCTGGGAGAGTTCATAGGCTTCCTGCGGTCCGAGTCCGAGCCGCTGCAGCAGGCTGGTCAGGATCTCTCCGGAGCGGAGCGTTCCGTCGACCAGGTCGAAGGAATCGGTACAGAATCCCAGCGGATAAATGGTATCCCGGACAGGCTCGGCTTCTTCGGCAGAAGGACGCCGGTGGCAGGAAGGGAAGAAGACAAGCAGGCAAAGGCCCGACATCAATATGGTGAGGAACAGATGTTTCGGATGCATAGCGGTTTCAGTACGTAGTGCAAAAATAAGAAAAAACTCACACGCGGATGCGAGGAAAGATATTTTCGGGTTATCTTTGCTGCAAGAATCCCGCCACGGCGGATGAATCGGAAAAAGAATGAAACGGTTTTATTCCATAATTACCCTGTACCTGCTGTTTCTGACGGCCGGCCGACTGGCCGCCCAGGTCAGCGTGACCGTCAGCGGGCGCATCACGGATGCCGGAACCGGCGAGACATTGATCGGGGCCGGTGTCGTCTGTGGAAAAACCGGTGCGGTCACCAACAACTTCGGTTTCTACACCCTGACCTTGCCGACCGGCGAGGCAGTGCTCACCTATACCTATGTCGGATATGAGACCGAGACGGTCCGCCTGCAACTGCAGCGGGACACGACGCTCGACATCTCTCTCCGGCCCGGCGCTACCCTGTCGGAGGCCGTCGTGACAGCCCAGAAGGAAGCAGGCATCCAGTCGACCAAGATGAGTGCGATCGAAGTCCCGGTCCATGCCATCAAGCAGGTCCCCGTCCTGTTCGGCGAAGCGGACGTGCTCAAGACCTTGCAGCTCCTGCCCGGCGTCCAGGGCGGTGCAGAAGGTTTTTCCGGACTCTATGTCCGCGGCGGCGGACCGGACGAGAACCTCCTGCTGCTGGACGGCATCCCGGTCTACAACGCCGAACACCTGCTCGGACTCTTTTCCATTTTCCAGCCGGAAGCGGTCAAGAAAGTGACCTTGTACAAAGGCTCCTTCCCGGCCCGGTACGGCGGAAGGGTATCCAGCATCATCGATGTCCGCACCAACGACGGCAACCTGTATGAGACCCACGGCACTTTCGGGATCAGCGCAATCAGCGACAAACTGCACATCGAAGGGCCGCTGTGGAAAGGGCGGACCTCCTATTCCCTGAGCGGGCGGGGCATGCACACGGTCTTCGTCGTTCCCCTGCTGAGGCCGATGCTGGAAAAGATGACCGGTGAAAAGCTGCCCGCCAATTATTATTTCTATGACGTCAATGCCAAGGTAACCCACCGTTTCGGGAACGGGGACAGGCTGTATTTCAATCTCTACAACGGCCGGGATACGTTCTATTACAAGGACAAGGATGATTCCCGGTCGAATGCGAGCCTTTCCCAGGTCAATGACAAGATCGACCTGGGCTGGGGCAATACCGTGGCGGCCCTGCGGTGGAATCACGCGTTTACCGGAAAACTGTTCGCCAACACGACCCTCGCGTACAACGCCTACCGGATGAGCGTCGGGACGGACATCCGGGAAGAATCCCGTTTCAACGATCAGACTTCTTCCTTCATCGCCCGGTTCGACTACCGCTCCGGCATCCGCGACTGGAACGCAAAGATCGATTTCGACTATTCTCCCAATCCGAACCACCTGGTCCGGTTCGGCGGAGAATACCTGCGCCACACCTTCATCCCGCAGAACCTCTCGGCCATGAGCCAGGAGACGGAAAACGGCGAGGTCGTCGTCGATACGACCTTCCATTTCCAGTCGGCGGACGAAGCCCGGATCCTCGGTCATGAAGCCGCCCTGTACCTGGAAGATGATTTTACGCTCGGGCGACACCTGACCCTCAATCCGGGCATCCATCTCTCCCTGTTCCACACCCAGGGCAAGACCTACGGATCCATCCAGCCGCGCCTCGCGGCGAAATGGGCCTTCCCGGCTGACTGGTCGGTCAAGGCATCCTGGTCCCGGATGGCGCAGTATGTCCACCTGCTGTCTTCCTCGATGATTTCCCTGCCGGTCGACCTGTGGGTTCCGATCACCAAGAATATCCGGCCGGAAATTTCCGACCAGTATTCCCTCGGGGTCTACTACAGCGGGCTGCGAGGCTGGGAATTCTCCCTGGAAGGCTATTGGAAAGACATCCGCAATGTCCTGGAATACAAGGACGGCGTCAGTTTCATGTTCAACACGCATGGCTGGGAAGAAAAAGTGGAGATGGGCAACGGAAGGGCCATGGGCATCGAATTCTATGCTGAGAAGACGATGGGCAGGACCACCGGCTGGCTGGGCTACACCCTGGCCAAGAGCGACCGCATCTTCCCGGACGGCAGCATCAACGGAGGCAGGCGTTTCCCCTACCGGTATGACCGCCGGCACAAGCTGAACCTGGTCCTCAACCACAAACTGAACGAGAAATGGGACTTCAACGCCAGCTGGAACCTGGCTTCCGGCGGCACGACGACGATTCCGGAAAGGGAAACGGCCGTCCTGATGCCGAACGGGACCCTCCACCAGGTCGAATATGTCTCTTCGCGCAACAATTTCCGCCTGCCGGCCACCCACCACCTGGACATCGGCCTGAACCGGCACAAGAAAAAGAAACACGGAGAGAGCATCTGGAGCTTCAGCATCTACAATGTCTACATGCAGAAGAATCCGAATTTCGTCATCCGTTCCTCGGACTGGGAATATGAAGATACATCCGGTTCCTACCAGAGCACGGTAAAAATGAAAAAGATCACCGTCCTCCCCTTCCTTCCCTCCATCGGTTATACCTACAACTTCTGAAACGCATGAAAAAGATCGCCATATTATTCCTGAGCCTGGGGCTGCTGACCGCATGCGTCAATGATTTCGAATACAAGCCGGAGCATACGGAAGACCTGCTCATCCTGAACGCCGCCTTCCGCCAGGATGATTCGGTCCATCTGGTCTGGATGGGCATCAGCGCCCTGTCCGGCATCCGGGAAATCCAAAACGGACAGGTCCGCTGCATCATCAACGGCCAGACGGCCGCGACGGGCGTTCCGCTCGCCCCCGAAGAATATGAGGAATGGGCCTTCATCCGTTCCCGGCAGAAGGGATTCCGGATCCGGGCGGACCTGAAGCCCGGAGACAAAGTCGTCCTGGAGGCCAGCGCGGACGACGGTGCCTTCCATGCACGCACGGAAGCCACCGTCCCGCAGGCGGCTGTCATCCGGCAGGTAGACACGTCCGGCATCAGCCGGCAGAACGAAGATTATACCTGGGAGCTGGTGCAGTTCCGAATCCGGCTGGAAGATATCCGGGGCGAAGAAAACGGATACATGATTTCTGCGGTGCGGGACGGAGACCTGGAAGTGAAGAACGCCGGAGAGACGGTCCGTTCGCACAAGACGGATAACCTGACCCTGGAGTATTCCGATGATCCGGTCCTGACGGACGGAGCCGGATACAGTTTCCTGGATTTCGACACGGAAACCTATCGGGAGGAACAGTCCATTCCTTTCCAGGACAAATTGTTCCGCGATGAAGCCGTGTCGCTCCGCGTCGGCATCCGGCGGGGCATGCTGGACTGGCCGCCAGCCACCTACGAATACACGGAAGGAAGCGCGCATTTCACGCGGCGGGTCCGGCTGCGGATTGACGCTTCCCCGCTGGAAGATTACCAATACCTCCGTGCCGCCAGGACCCTGGTCAACGAGGATTACATCCCGGGCATCATGGAACCGGTCGCCTTGCCTACCAACATCGAAGGAGGGACCGGCTGGTTTTCCATCCAGACACCGGGTTTCCATGATATCCGCCTCCCGGACATGGACTTCGATTTCGACAACCGTTACTATTACTAAAAGACGATTATGAACATCCTCCCCATCGCCATTTTCCATTCCCCCTTCGCCACGAAATTCGGCATTCCGCGGCAGAGCGGACTGGCAGCCGGACTGCGGGGCACCATTGTCCTGGAACCTGCATTCCGTGATCCTTCCGCCCTGCGGGGCCTCGACGGTTTCGACTATCTGTGGCTGATCTGGGAATTCTCCGGCAACCGCCACCGGCATGTGGAAAACGCTGATGGAACCGGTACGGAAGAACAGGCGCCCCGCGACAAAACGGTGGTCTGGCAACCGACCGTCCGTCCGCCCCGGCTCGGCGGCAACACCCGGCTCGGCGTCTTTGCGACCCGCTCCCCGTTCCGCCCGAACCCGCTCGGCCTGTCCTGCGTCAAACTGGAGCGGATCGAGTGGGACAGCCCCGAAGGCCCCGTCATCCATGTCCTGGGAGCCGACCTGATGGACGGAACGCCCATCTATGACATCAAGCCCTATGTCCGGTACGCGGACAGCCGTCCCGATGCCCGGAGCGGCTTCACGGACCAGGTCGACTGGGAACCGCTGACCGTAGAATTCTCCCCGGAAACGGACAGCGCCTGCGACCTCCGGAAAGAAGACCTTGAAATCCTGCGCGACATCCTCGCACAGGACCCCCGCCCCGCCTTCCACGACGATCCGGAAAAGATCTACGGCATGGCCTTCGCCGGCCACGACATCCGCTTCCGCGTCTCCGGCCATTGCCTGACGGTCATCGAGATCCGTCCACTCTGACCGATGCGCCGCCTGCTAGTATCTGCATTGAAAAAAACGATTATACCATGAAAAGAATCCTGACTTCCCTGCTGGCCTCTGCGGCCGTCCTGGCCGGATGCGGCCCAAAATTCAAGACCCTCTCCCCTGCCGATTTCGAAACGGCTGTCGCTGACACGCTCGTCCAGCTGGTCGACGTCCGCACACCGGAGGAATTCGCAGGAACGCACATTCCGCGTGCCGTAAACATGGATGTACAGGCGGAAGACTTCCTCCCGAACGCGACCGGAAGCCTGGATCCCGACCGTCCCGTCGCCGTCTATTGCCGCGGCGGCAGACGGAGTGCCGACGCAGCGCGGAAACTGGTGAAAGCCGGATTCGGGAACGTCCTCAACCTGGACGGCGGCATCACGGCCTGGACGGAAGCCGGTAAAACGGTCTCCGACCTGTGGGATTATATCGTCTTCGACGGGGACATGGCACCGGATTGCAGCATGGAACTGGTGGATGCCATGGAAGACTATGATCCGGCGTATGCCGGCGGCCAAGGGCCCTTCGTGCAGTTGTCCGACCTGCGCGGGAAAGTCGTCCTGCTGCAGTTCACCGCATCCTGGTGCAGCGTATGCCGCAAGGAAATGCCACATCTGGAGTCCCGCATCTGGCTTCGTCACAACGGCGACAAGGACTTCGAATTCATTGCCGTCGACCGGGATGAACCCATTGAGAAAATGCTGAAATTCAAGGAAGTGACCGGAATCACCTATCCCATGGCTTTCGATCCGCAAGGCCAGATTTTCGACAAGTTCGCCCTGCATGATTCCGGCATTACCCGCAATGTCCTGATCGACCGGGACGGCAAGATTGTCTACCGGACCCGCCTGTACGACGAAGAGGCTTTCGAGACCCTGGTTTCCAAGGTTGACAGCCTCCTCGCACGATAGTCTATTTCAGCGGATCGATTCCGCGCCGCCAGAATCGGGCGGTCATGTCACGGAACTTCCGGCCGGCCTTGACGAGGTCGGCCGTTTCCGTCTCGTCCGGCCCGAGGGCCCGGTACAGGCGCTGGTTGGTATTCCGGTCATTCAAAGGTCCCCGTTCCGGAAGATACGGGCCGACCTTGACATAGTCGAACGCGGCCCAGACGGCCTCTTCCACCTCGGCACGGCCGCTGTACAGGGCCGCCGGCATTCCGAGGGCGCGCACATGCGCCGCCAAGGCCAGCAGGGTCTCCGGATCCTGCCCTTCCCCCAGGAACAGGAAACAGTTGACGCCGAAATTGTCCCGGACCAGCGCATCGATGACAGCAGGGGTCAGCGGCGCTCCGACGTCCTGCCGCAGGAAAGGAGAATGGCATCCCGTACAGTTTCCCCGGCAGTTGGAGATCTCGACGGCCAGCGTGACCCGGTCCGGAATCTCCTCCAGGACGACCGAAGTCATCTCCGGCACATACTTGATCATGCTTCTTCCGCGTAATAGCGGTGGTGCGCCTCTTCCTGCCGCATTTCACTGAAAGAAGACACCCGCTTGAGATAACCGATGACGCGCGTCAGGTAATCCAGGTCCGTGCTGCCGCATTGGGGGCAGACGTCCAGGGTATCCTTGCTGATATAGCCGCAATGGTTGCAGACCGTGTTCCGGCAGTTGAACGTGAAATAATTCGTGCCGTAATGGGCGGCGGTGTTCAGCAGCTGGCGGTACTGGTCCTTGCTCAGGTGTTCGGCGATGTTCATGTGCAGGGCGGAACCGCCGTCCAGGTACTTGACATATTCTTCGCCGTGCAGCTTGAACTTGTCGATCATGGACAGGGATTCGTCTTCCGGATTGTAGAAATAGGAACTGTACATGTTGTGCTTGCCGGAGACGAAGTAGCCGTCCTTCCGGTCCCACTTGTAATTCTTGCCGGAAAGATTCTCCCCGGGAACGAATTCGGTGTTGAACATGCATTCCTTCGTACGGTCTTTCCGGTTGGCAATATTGATCGTCTCCAGCAGCGTATTGACGAACTCCTTGTAGGAGTCGTTCGGACTGATTGTCAGGCCCAGGAATTCGGCGGCGTCCGTCAGGCCGTTGACACCGACCGTCAGGTACTGCTTCTTCATGTCGATGAATCCGGCACGGTAGACATCCAGCATGTCGGCCTTGAGGAAATCCTTGATGATCTCGTTGAACGCCGTCTGGCATTTGTGGACGCGTACGGTCTGCTCGGTCAGGGCTTCCCGGATGTAGCGGTACAGGACCTCCTTGTCATACGACTTCGGATCCAGGGCGGTTCCGGCCGGCATGGCAAGGCCTTTTTCCTGCTTGAAATACTTGCGGGCGGCATCCTGGATCAGGCGGTTGAGGTTGATGGTCATGACAGACTTGGAACCGGTCGCCACGGAAGCGGTACCCATCGAGTACTGGTGCGTGGTATGGTTGTGCTCCGCATCTTCAAGATCTTTCAGGGAATTGCGCAGGCGGCAGCAGCTGGACAGGCTGTCCGGGCTGTTGGACAGGTAGCAGAAGAAACTGTGCCCCTCCGCCCACATCTGCGCCGTGAAATCCGCATACTCCTTGTCGGCGAAGTCGTCCCCGCCGTCGGTCAGCAGGGCCATCGTCTCGACCGGGAACGTCAGGATGTAATGGTTCCGTTCCTCATTGAACCAGCGCATGAAATGCTTCTGGAGCCAGGACAGGGTCTCCCATTTCGGAGCCGTGCCGTCCGGGAACCGGAAACCGCCGAACACGCCTTCGAAATACGGCTTGTCGAAATAGCCGATGTTCCAGAAAACGGTCTGGTAGCCGCGGTTGCCGGCCGGCATGTTCATCGAATGGACTACCTGCTGGAAGCAATTGTCGATGACCTTGACCAACGTCCGCTGCTTGGTATTGTTCTCGACGACCTCGTCGAGCCGGTCCAGATAATTGTCGCCGTAATCCTTCCGGATGAAATAATCCAGGTACATCAGGAATTCGGGCGTCGCGACGGCACCCATGAACTGCGAGGAGATCGAATAGACCAGGTTGATGAATTCGCCGCAGAACGACTTGAGGTCGGTCGGAGCGATCGAAACGCCGCCGAGTTCACGCAGACCGGATTCCAGGAACGGGTACATGGTGATGGCCACGCAGTAAGGATATCCCGGCGTACCGCTCTCGTCATGTTTGTAGAGGACATGGGACTCCAGGTCGGCGATGTACTGCTTGGCCAGGCTGCGGCCGTACAGCGCCTTGATCTTGTCCTGCATGATATAGCGGTTCTGCTTGATGTTGTTCTCCTTGTAGAGTTCATGGCCCAGGGTCACGATGTTCTTGTTGGTGACGTTCGCATTGGAGTCGAACTTGGAACCCGTCGCGGCGTTGGATGCCTTGATATAGTCCTTGATGAAGTCGTTCTTCTTGCGCAGGTCCATGCCGCGGTCGAAGGTCTCGATGTATTCAAGGGCCGCTTTCTTGTTGATGGACATCAGGGATTCCACGACCTGGCGGCGGATCTCCTGGCTGGACATCTTGTCATATATATACAGATTGTCGACGACAGAGACCACGACATCTTCGGGAACCGGCTGACCGGTCTGGACATAAGCCAGTCGGATACCACTGCACAGTTTTTCTTTATCGAACTCTTCAAAAGAGCCGTTCGTTTTACGGACTTCCATATCTAACTTTTTAATATTCAAACATTTATATCAAACATCCCCACGCTTGCCGTTGCAGCAAGGGGTGAAGAATCACGGACTGCCCAAAGACAATCCGCCACTTTTCCATACAAAATTAAGCACGAAACTGCGGGAAAGCAATACCCCGCAGGAAAGTTTTCCACAGGGTTGTCAACATCGCAAGGAGAAAGGCCTGCAGCACTGTTTCCGGGCATCTTTTGCGAAATTGGAAAGAAAATGATAAATTTGGACAACAAAAACGAACGGATGACCCCCCTATCCATCATTCTGACCATCCTCGCCTACTTCGCGGCCATGCTGGTTGTCTCGCGCCTCGCGGCACGGGGCGGCGACAACAGCGCGTTCTTCCGCGGGAAGCGGAAAACCAGCTGGTGGGTCGTCGCCTTCGCCATGATCGGATCCTGCATGTCCGGAGTCACGTTCGTATCCGTACCGGGCATGGTCGGAACCAGCGGCATGGGCTACCTGCAGATGTGCATCGGTTTCTTCCTGGGATACCTGGTCATCGCCTTCGTCCTCATCCCGCTGTATTTCCGGCTCAACGTCTATTCGATCTACCAGTACCTGGACCGCCGGTATGGCATGACGACCTACAAGACGGGAGCCTGGTTCTTCTTCCTCTCGAAGATGCTCGGCGCCTCCGTCCGGCTCTACCTGGTCTGCCTGACCCTGCAACTGCTGGTGTTCGGACCGCTGGGACTCCCCTTCGCGCTGAACGTAGCCGTCTGCATGCTCATCGTCCTGGCCTATACCTTCCGGGGCGGCGTCAACTCCCTCGTATGGACGGACGTGCTCCGGACCAGCTGCATGATCACGGCCGTCGTCCTGACGCTTGTCTTCATCGCCCGGAACCTGGGGCTGGATGCCAAAGGGATGGTCGCCTCCATCCGGGACAGCGGCATGTCCCGGATCTTCTGGTTTGACGACGTCAACCATCCGCAATATTTTTGGAAACAGATGCTCGGCGGCCTGTTCACCGTCATCGCCATGACGGGACTGGACCAGGACATGATGCAGCACACCCTCTGCTGCAAGAATCCGAAAGACAGCCAGAAGAACCTGGTTGTCAGTACCTTGCTGCAGAACGCCGTCATATTCCTCTTCCTTTGTCTCGGCGTCCTGCTGTACCGGTATGCCGCCGCCAACGGAATTCCGGAGACCGGGGACAAACTCTTTCCGGCCGTCGCCACCCACGCCGGACTGCCGGCGATCGTCGGCATCCTGTTCATCATCGGCCTGGTAGCCAGCGCCTTCGGTGCCGGCGGTTCGGCCCTGACCTCCCTGACGACCTCCTTCACGGTCGACATCCTCGGTACGGCTGGAAAAGACGAAGCGCAGGTCCGCCGCAACCGCAAACGGGTCCATTTCGGCATGACCGTGGGCATGGGCCTGACCATCCTCATCTTCTCGACCCTCAACAACACCAGCGCCATCGACGCCGTATACAAACTCGCCAGTTACACCTACGGCCCGATCCTGGGCCTGTTCGCTTTCGGCATTGCGACCCGACGGACGGTGCGTGACAAATGGGTCCCGCTCGTGGCGGTCGCCGCTCCGCTGATCTGCCTGGTCCTCCAGCTGAACTCCGAACGGTGGTTCGGCGGATACAAATTCAGTTATGAGCTGCTGCTGATCAATGCGGGCATTACTTTTGCAGGACTGTGCCTGCTGATACGTAAGGATACACAAACCAATCAAACATAAAACATTATGGCAAGCTTACTTGAAAGCATTCTCAAATCTGCCGCTTCCGGCGGCGTGAAAAGCGGGAACCTCGGCGGCCTCGACCTGAACGACATCATCAAGTCCGTCGGCGGCCAGGTTGCCAAGAAACAGAGCCAGGGCGTCGATATCACCGACATCCTCGGCAGTGTCCTCAAAGGCCAGCAGCAGACTACCCAGACCCAGAAGGGCGGCATCGACATCGGTGACGTCCTCGGCAGCGTCCTCGGCGGCCAGCAGAAGCAGACCACTCAGAAGGGCGGCATCGACATCGGCGACGTCCTCGGCAGCGTCCTTGGCGGCCAGCAGAAGCAGACCACTCAGAAGGGCGGCATCGACATCGGCGACGTCCTCGG
>ODAI010601094.1_pt1 | contig 14070 bp, 11 predicted proteins | sample 1539321 | NCBI WGS metagenome assembly ODAI01 (sample SAMN02144231, study PRJEB22623) | gut metagenome | biome: sheep rumen | host: Ovis aries | place: New Zealand
CTGAAGATCCCGCGGTACAGTAGCATTTCCGTATTCTCAAATTTCCCCATTTATGCTATACTGATCACATGAAAAAGATATCTGATGAGGCGAGAGCCCAGGCAAAAAAACAAAATCCCATAGACGATATCTTCTTCGGAAAGATGGGGGAATCCCCTGAGGTTTGTGAGGAGATAATCTCTGCTATCCTGCAGGCTCCTGTTAAGGTGTCACGGGTAATACCGCAGAATACCATATCTAATCTGCAGGGAAGGGGAGTGCGGCTGGACGCACTTGCTGATGTATATGCAGTAGAGGCTGAGTTATTAGAGGATTGCCCTGTTGGAAAAGAAGGGGCAAAAGTAAATATAGAAGTCCAGAAGGGCGATGATGATGATCACCAGAGACGTGTCAGGTATAATGCCTCGGCAATAACAGCAAATGAAACTCCTAAAGGTACTGACTTCAGGGATATTCCGGATGTTATATCTATCTTTATTTCGAAGTTTGATATATTCGGAGAGGGGGAAGTACTCTATGAAGTAGAGCGAAGAATAAAGAAAAGCGGAACAGTTGTCCATAACGGATGGAGTGAATATTACGTCAATGCCGCTGTGAAAGACAGGAGTACTGATGGATTATCGGCTATAACGGATCTGATGGAGATATTTACTGATTCTGACAGGTATGATTACGAGAAATTTCCCAGGACATCTGAACGGAAGAACCAGTTTAAGAACTCAAAGGAAGGAGAGGATATCATGAGTAAAGAGATACAGGATTTGATCGATAAAGAAAAACAGCAGACGTTAGTTCAGTCGATTAGGAATTTGATGAAGAACCTGCATTTGACGATCGAACAGGCTATGGACGCCTTAGGCATTCCATCAAATCAAAGGACAATGTATACAGGGCTTGTTAATCAGAAATAAAGATTAAGGACATCTCCGGCCGAGGTGTCCTTATATATTCTTATCTCGTTTCTCACGATTATGCGCAAAAGGCTCGCAGACTTCCGGATTGCCTAAGTTTTTGCTGTGTAATGAGCTCGTTTCTTTACCAGTTGTTTCCGGGGCTCTGAATGGTTCTTTATCATATCACATATACTATGCAGTATCATGACAGTCATAGAATTCACTATACATCGTTTGTTTAACACCAAATCTTCAGCTACAATATCTTAAGATAGATATTTTAGAGTCCATAAAACTTTCTTTTCGTTAGAATTCATTAAAGATTATATCCATTTTTGAGATTACTCTTCTGAGGATGGGAATACGATTATTGCTGATTTCGAGCCTGGCAATGCTGCTAACGTAGCAGGATGCGTTTGGTACAAAGACCATCAGAGCGCAAAATCTCTGGTGATCCTTCATTATTTCGTACTACCGATCAGCCTGTTTCTGTGCTATACTGGCTTTGGAGGTGAATCATCATGATGAAGATGACATTTGTATTCGACAATAACAGACTACAGCAGATCGGAAAGACTCCTGATGAAATTATAGCTCCGATGCGTGACCATGCGAAGAAATGGGATATTACGGAAGTAGCTCCATATCAGTTCGAGAAGGATGGCGAGAACGCCATGTGTGATCTCTTCATGTTTATTCCGGAGATTTTGGACGTTGATGATTCTTATTATACAAACTTTCTATCTTGGTATGTGGAAGAGGACGGACAGTTATTTGAGGATTGTATAGAAGGTTCGAAAGCCGTTCTTGCAAGGAGGGCAAAGCATTGTGGATAGGCGTACGGATAGGCGGATGCAGATTATATTTGATCTCGACAATGTGCTGCTTGAAGAAATAGAAAAAGGTAGTCGAAGGAACATATATACGTTTATCAAAAAGTTTATGACTGCAAACGGATTTGACCATATCGAATACAGCGGGTATGTGAGCAAGGAGCCAATGAAGGTGGCTGAGGTTCTCACAGCCGTCCTATCTCTCAAATAAAAATACTATCATAGAGGGCTTATGAGAGCCCTCTTTTATTATCGCGGGGCCGCCGATAGGAAAATGTCAGCTGAAGCTGACCGGCGTCCCGCGGGTGAGTAGGGTACGATTTCATCTCCCCAACTCGATTTTCCATGCATACAAAATCATGACTCAGGTTAGTGAGCCGGGATATTTCGTGTATGTTCAATCTGGTAAGTCGATTTTTGTAACTAATTCGCTACGGTTGTGTCCGAAGTGACATACGCTCAGAATCCTTTAATGATGCTGTGTGGCTCTTATACGCAGATCTGGTAACGGTTACTTTGAAGGTATAGTCATTAATCATGAACTTTTTTTATTCGGTGAAGGTTTTAGAACCGTCACCGCAACATTAGTTGGTAAGTTTATACAGAGTAAGAGCATATGTATCCACCCCGCCGTCAGCTTGATCATTTGTTTTATAATCGATACCTGTTGCAATAGGGTCGGTCCACTTCGTTGTTCCAGAAGCAGTTATCGTGCAGCAATATTCAGATGTTCCTGTTGCCGTCAAAGTTACAGCAGCCTGATCCGTAGTATCTTGGAAAGCAGGAAGCTGCGTCTTAGCTGTTGTTCCTGTGAACATATCAATATACTGATCATAATATTCAACGTTTGTTGCGGTTCCGATTGCAGTAATATCTGATCCCTTTGCACAGGAAGATACCTTTACCAGGCTGTTGATCACATTCTATTCTCTGCCGATTTTTCTGCCAGTAACGAATTTTTTCTTAATCAGAGAAGCTCTCAGTAAATACACTTTCAAGCTTAACCCTGATGCGATATCAAAGAAATCAGACACATCCATATAATCCTTAAGTTAATCTATTATCAAAACTGTTAAAATTATTATGTTTTTAAGACTACTCCTCTAAGGTTGGCGATACTATTACTGCGACTGTCGCTCCTGACAAAGCTACTAACGTGGTTTACGCTTGGTATAGCTCCGATAAAGCAGATGGCGAGTTTGCTCTGATCGAAGGTCAGACAGGAAGCAGCCTTACAGCAACCGATGCTATGGCTGGCAAATATATCAAGGTTCAGGTAACCGGCGATGCTGAGTCTGTTGCTTCAGCTGTTACCACAGAAGCGGTTAAGGCTTCTGAGGATGCAGAGCTTGCTATTACCGCTAAGCAGATTGGTGCTTCCAAGATCGAGATTTCTGCCAACAAGGCAATCGCAGCTACCGACAGCGTAACCGTGAAGCGCGGTAGTGCAAATGTAGATGCTACTTTCGTTCCTTCAGCTGATGGACTTACTGTTACCATCACAACAGGAACCAAGATTGCTAATGCTGATTATGAAGTAACCGTTACTCCTGCTGATAAGACAAAGGCAGCAGCGAAGGCTACTTTCACTGGTAAGGCAGCTGCTCTTACAAAGATTGATTTCGTAGGAGAGAACCTTATTCTTAGAAGCTCTGAATATACTTCTTGCTCTGTAAAGATTTATGGATATAATGATTTTGATGAGCAGGTTGCTCTTTCTTCGCTTCAGCCTTATTCATCAAAGGGTACAGCAACATACAGCGCTGCTGATAACGAGATCACTCTTACCCTTGGTGGTGGTACACAGCTGTTCACCACAGGCGAGACTATCACTGTGACCGCTGTATATCAGGATGGTTCTAATGTTCAGCAGGTAGCTAAGGCTCTTACAGTTTCCGCTATGGCATCCGTAGCTGAAATGACATTTGGAGAGCTTCAGACCAGCAATACGACACTTCAGAAAGCTGAGCGTGTTGACATCACAGGTATGTCCTCTGGTACATATTATAAGACAGTAGTTGCTAAGGATCAATATAATAACACCCTTACAGCTAAAGAGCTTACGAATATGGTTTACAACGCAACGACAAGGCCCAGCGGTACTCTGTTTGTTACTCCTAGCCAGAGCGCAGGTGCTTATGTATATCTGACCGACTTTGATACCGACTCTAAGAATAATGTAATTGCTAAGTACAACATAGGCGATCTTAAGATGCCTGGTACTCAGACCTTCAACTTCACAGCTGTTGGTGGGTATTCCGCTACGGATACAATAACCATTGAAGATGATCCTTATATCGCGGAATTGAGCGTTTCTGTACCTGATGTGTACGGTGGAAAAGATGCTGAGCTTTCAGTTACAGGTATAGACCAGTATGGTGCTGCGGTTGATATGTATGACTTCGTTGGTACAACAAACGACGGAAGTGGCGCGACCACTATTGACGCTACGGCAGCTGCAGGAACCTATTACTTCGATGATTATAATCACACCACGAAGGCTGGTTCTACAATTACAGTTCCGAAGGATCTAAAGCTTAAGGTTACCAAGAACACCACAACAAAGACCGTTAAGTTCATCCTTACGGCTCCGGATAACGATGGAACATCTAATGTTCCTTACAGCTTAGTTGTTCAGAGTGCTAAGCCCGCGGTGGCAAATGTTCAAGTTTCTGTTCAGCCTAATCCGTATGCATATGGGATTAGCCAGACCCTTAAGAGTGGCGGTTCTACCATCGTTCTTAGATCCGGAAGCTCCGCAGATCTTGTTAAGAACGTTCTTATTCTTGACAACTATGGTGCAAGCTTTGATTACGCAGACAAGATCTTTGGCGTAAAAGATAACCATACATTGGAGACGGCCACGAAGGTTACTTCTTCTACAGCAGGTGATGCAACTGCTGATTGGGTATATCAGGTTCTTGATTCAACAAATACAATCGTAAGTGCTCCTGCAGCTATCTCTACAGCAGGGAAATACTCCGCAGAGCTTTGGTACGATAAGGGAGGAACCGCTGATCATAAGTATACTCAGCTTTCATCTAAGTCCTTTGAGATCAAAGTTGCAAGTACAGATTACAAGAGCTATAGTGCTTCTCTGAAGTCATCCGATAAGCTACTTTACACCGGAAATGATACAGCTGCAGCTGGTGATCCTACTGACCACGAAGTTATCGTAGTTAAGGGTACAGACGCTAATGGAAACACAGTTGAACTTACTGACGGTATCGAGTATGATGTTGCTCTTAGGACGACTTCCGTTGGCTCAGCAGGCACAATAACCGAAAATGCTTCAGTAGTTACCTGTAATAGTGCGGAGGCGCTTGGAGCCACTCCCGAGACTGGTACAATCGTAGCTGACATCTATGTTGGATCTCAGGTTGTTACCTCAGTAGACATTCCTTATTCAAACGCAGCTCCTGTAACGTCAGGGTATTCTGCTAAGAAGAGTGATAAAGATTATGACCTTAGTGGCGGTATCGAAGTTAAGAGCACTACATTAGGTACATATCTGTATTGTAATGATGCGACATATAAGACAGCTACCGTCTACGTATTCCCTGAAGGGGCTAACGGAGTTGTTTACGCCGATGAAGAAACGGCTGCTAAGGCTGCTACATACAAGATTGCTCTTACAGACCAGTATGGTATGTCAAGGATCGATGCTAAGTTCGCTGGTTCAGGAACAGCTTGGACGGATGGCCTTACAACAGCTCTGTTCGCTAAGCAGGGTACACTTACTCTTTCCGATGGGAAGTATAGCGTTCAGACTCAGGTGACAACGGCTGACGGTTCTGATGCGGCGGCTTCTAAACTTCAGGCCATCGAGGTTACTGGGACAACGGCTTCAACAAAGGAAATTCAGATCACACTCTACAATCCTTCTGAATCTGGTGTCATCGTTCTGAATGATGGCGCGGATATGGATGGAGACGTAACCTTCACAGGAACTCCTACTGCATCTGTAGGAACTGTTGCTCTTGCAAACGACGTTAATAGCACGGGTGGTGGTACAGCTAACCAGGCTATAATCTGGACGGCTCCTGCGAACTACACAAAGCAGAACGTTGTAATCACCGCAACACTGGATGGAACAAATACTCCCGGAGGAACATATCCTGTATTTGGTCAGGGTGGAACAACAGCGACAACAGGAAGTTTTGCGAAGGTTAAGAATGGTGCAGCTCTTGCGACTGCTACAGTAGCATCGGCTACTATAGCGGATAACAGCGAGACCTTGGCGATTGCTGCAGGCCCGAATAATAATAAGACAAGCAATGCAATGTTTAGTTATGCAGATCAGTACGGGTGCACGATCGCCGCAGGTGCTGCTCTTGCGGATACGGATCTGACATGGACGCAACCTGCTTCGACGACGGACATCACTCTTAGTGCAGCTATCGGTACAGACGGAAAAGTTACTCTTACTCCTACGAAGGGTTCCGGTTCCGGTACGACGGACAATATGGCATCGTCCGCAACATTCACTTATTACGGAGTAAACTATAAGTTCACCATAACCGGTACACTTACCAATACGGATGCTATTCCGGGAAGTTATACTATTGGACTTGCTGTAAATGAGTAAGTCGTAATCTATGAGGTCTGTATTAGGCCTATGCCTCTCCGGGGCTTCGACTCCGGGGAGGCTTTTGCGTTTGGGGGACATGGTCGGACGCGGGCTATAGGGCGCGGATTTCGGTTGTTATGGGTTGATTTATAAGGAAGGTAAATAGTACAAAACAGCCCCGACAAGATAAATATAGAACCTGAGACAAATCCAGTAAAGTCTCAGGCTCCATTATTTAACCATATTATATTTTAGCTTTCACTTCTTCCGGGAGTGTTTCAGAACACGGAAGCAAAGAGTCTATAAATTCATCTGTCAGTTTGCTCTCATTGATCTTCAGCTGTTCCAAAAGGAACTTGAAATATTCATACGGCTTCAGTCCATTCGCCTTTATTGTTTCAGCCAGGCTATATAACATTCCACTATACTTTGCACCCCTTGATGTGGCTGCTATATGCCAGTTGTGCTTTCCGACACAGAGTAAGTAGTACAAAACAGACCTATTCAAAAAGCACCCCTTGGTTGATACAATAAAGCTATCAATCCAAGGAGGTGCTTTTTATGATATCCACTGATGATATGTCCAAGGAGGAACGGATCGAATATTGGGGAATGGTGGTGGATGAATTCCATCAGAGCGGGCTTACAAAAACAGCTTATTGTCAGAATAACGAAATCGCTGTTTCTACTTTTAACTATTGGGAGAATAAGCTTGAAGATCTGAATGCCGAAACAAGTTCGGATGGCGGTCGTTTTGTTGAGCTTCCTGCTCCGCTAAATAATAATGCTTTGCATATCGCACCAGATGTGGGGGCAGTATTTCAGCCAGAGATTTCGCTTCTTTATAATAAGATAGAGATCTTTATGAACTGTGCGACACCAATGCCATTATTAAGATCTGTGCTAAAGGAGTTAGGTTATGCTGAATGATGCTGTCGGTTTCAAACATGCTTATGTTGCTACAGGTAAAACTGATCTTCGAAAAGGGCAGGATAGTCTTATAATGATCATCAAAAATGAGTTTGGCCTTAATCCCTTTGAGGCAGGCAGCATCTTCCTGTTCTGTGGGACAAGGGGACATGTGATTAAAGCAATTGTTTTCGAGGGTGACGGATTTACCTTGCTGACAAAAAGACTGATAAGCGGACATTTTCAATGGCCCCGTAATCGCCGGGAGATGCTTGACATTTCGGAGGAACAATACAGGAATCTGATGGATGGATTTGCTGTAGAATACACATCAACGATCAATAAAATCCAGCCATTATATATCTGATACACACTGAAAAAGTGTACAAAAATATCTGGTAAAAACCATCATATTTTTATATGCAAAAAGCCTTGGAAATGCTGAAAATACGCGACTTTCATGGCGTTTTGTGATATGAAGTCATGGAAATCAAGGTGTATTCAGAAGCTGAAATAAATCAAATAAATAGTTATCCCAAAGAAATGATCATTTCATTATTTCTTATGCAGAACAATTCTCTTCAGCTTCTTGCACAGCAAAACGAACAGATCCTTGAGCAAAGCAAGGAGCAGGCAAGATTAAGTTCCCTTCAAAACGAAAGACAGTGTAAGCAGATCGAGGAACAGTCCAAGCTGATCGAAAAGCAATCTAAAAAGATTGAGAGTATGCTTAATCAGATCGAGAGCCTGCAGGAAAACCTTGCTAACCTTGCTATTCTTACTAATTACCGTTTCGGAAGAAAAACAGAGAAAACAAGTGAGATCCTTGACGGGCAGATATGTTTTGCGTTGAAGGATGACGAGCTTGTCCTTAATGAGATTGAAAAGATTCTTGACGAAGCCACTGAACCGGAAAAGTCAGACGAGGAATTATTTGCAGAGCTGAAAGCGCGCCGGGAGAAAAGAAAAAGGAAGTCCGGGGTCCGTGACGCTGATCTTAGTATGGCGGAGATAAATGAAGAGCATTATACGATACCAGAGGAAAGACTTAAGGAACTCTTCCCGGATGGCTATCGTGAAATGAAAGAGAAAGTCACACGTACTGTAGAATATACCCCTTCCAAGCTGGTAGTTCATGAAGAGCATATTCATCAGTATAAATCCCTTAAGGGTAATAGATTTGTTACGGCCGATCATCCGGAGCATCTGTTAGCGCATAGCCTGCTCACACCATCTCTTGCAGCAAAGATATTTTTCGACAAATATGTCAACGCTGTTCCGATCAACCGGATATCAAAAGAATTCGGATGGTTGGATGTAGTGCTCCGTCCACAAGCCTTGTCGCGATGGATGATAAAGCTTACGGAAAAATACTTGGTAAAGATGGCGAAACGGATGGGGGCAAAAATGATTAGCTTCGCCAAACTGATCCACTGCGATGAAACGCCATTCGTCTGCTTGGAGGACAGAAAAAAGGAGGGGCGAACAAAGAATTCGAAAAGTTTCATGTGGGTATATCACACAGCAGATCAATATGGATCGCCACCCATATTTATATATGAATATAAAGATAACCGCCGGACGGAAAACGTGGAAGAATTCCTAAAGGACTATCATGGAATCATCATGGCGGATGGTTACGAACCTTACCACACTGTTGCCAGGAAAAGCAATGGTGATATTGTGGTGGCCGGATGCTGGGCACATGCTAAAAGGAAGTTTGCAGAGATCATCAAGACGGATCCAAAGAACGCAGTCGGGACAGTCGCGTTTGAGGCAAATCATAAGATTGCCATGATCTACAAAATTGATAATAAGATGAAAGATGCCACTCCTGAAGAACGCCTTGCTTACCGTCAGGAAAAGGTGGCTCCATTAGTAAACGAGTTGTTTGAATGGGCAAAGGATCGTGTTGAAAAGACTGCGACAGCACATACAGTAGATGCTCTTAAATACCTGATTAATCAGGAAGCGTATCTCAGAGAGTTTTTGAACAACGGTATTATTCCTCTGGACAACTCAGATGTTGAACGTAGTATACGCGCCTTTTGTGTAGGGAAGCATAGCTGGCATATAGCAGACACCTCAAGAGGAGCAAAAAGCAGCGGGATACTATATAGCATTGCCGAGACAGCGAAAGCAAACGGCCTTAAGCCCTATGAGTATTTCAAGTATCTTATAGAACAGCTGCACCTACACGAAAATGATCTGACAGATGAGTTTATCGATACCCTGCTTCCATGGTCGGAAACACTACCTGATGAACTGAAGGTGAAACTGAAGTCAAAATGATAATCTGAATGATCGGAACAGAAATGAGCCTGAGACACTTCATATGAAATGCCTCAGGCTCTCGGTTTGTTTTTTAGTAGGGCTGTTTTGTACTACTTACTGCCTTTCTTAATCATCTTACCACAGATCAGAGAAATTGAAAATATAGAAAAATATCACAGCTGGTAATCAGAGCGAGATAAAAAAATACCTTCCAGGGGATTCGTTCTGCCCCCCCGGAAGGTTTTATTTCATGGAACACCGCTTTGATGTTCAGACCCCCTGACGGGTTTGACGCCGCCAAGGGGGTTGCATGTTTTTTATTCAGGGATCATGCTTCCTTACCGATTTGACACCAATCTGTGAAGGAGAAAACCGGAATCTTCTTCATGGCCGTAAGCGGTATAACGGGTCTTATGGTACCCGAAAGTGTTTCATAAATATTTTACGTCGATCATGAAAGCGTGATGGATAAGCTGTCCGCAGCCGTCGTCTCCGCTTTTATAGCCATCGCAGTCGCCGAGTTCCCATAGGTCGCGTTCCCACCTGTCTTGACGTCTGTTTGCGTCGTATAACCATCTGTTCCTGATGTATCGCATGTTAACTTTGCACTGTTCGTTCCGTCCGTGATGGTCACAAATTCGCCATTTGTGTTCGGCAGAGTGAAGTTCGCAGCTGTAATTATCGTCCCAACGCCGATCTGAACGGTAGACTCATTTGAAAGGGTCGCGATACCTGTCGCATTAATGTTTAAGGTAGCTCCGGACTCGGTGATTAGGTTCTTTTCGAACACGTGTGTCACAGCACTTGTCTCAGTAAATGATCCACCATCCGCAACGGTCACGTTCTCTTTGAAAGTAACAGCTCCCCCAGCAGTAACCGCAGCTTTCATGGTGATTGGCGCCGTGTACGCTCCTGTTGCCATTGCAACCGTATTATCGATTATAATGGAGCCGGTTGTTATCTTCGTCCCGACCTTATTGAGCGTTGTGGCATTAGAAAGTTTCCACACACCACTACCGTTGATCGTACTATTTGCCCCACAGTCGATGTAATCACCAGTTGCGGAAATGGTTCCGTTGTTGGTGAGGGTAGCTCCCGCCGCATTTGCAAGGGTAACCTTACCGGTAAGCGCCAGAACAGTATCTTCAGGAACAGTAAGCTTCACGTTTGCAGGAATTGTTGTCGCTGTCGAAATGGTCATGTTCTTACCAACGGTCAAGGTATATTTTCTATCGGAATCCGCCGCTGCAACAGCAATTGCATCCACGAATTCAGAATTGCTTGTAATGATTTCGGATGTACCGGCAGTAGAGGTATAGTTAATGGTCGCAATGCCGTCCGTATTTGTTAGATAGAACGAATCAGATACAGAACCATTTGTCCACTGGAACTTCTGACGATCTCCCGTCACAGCCGCGGTGCTCTTGTTGATAAGGGTGCCATCTACATAGAACTTGGTGTCGGCTAAAGCGTTCTTATATTGGTCAATGATGGAAGCGTAAACCGTATCTCTTACACCGTTTACATCGGTGATCTTAAGTACCCCATCGGTAATAGCAAAGGTCGCACCCGTACGTGTTGTGAATTCATCACCTTCAACTGCCACGCCGGTAAATGTCGCACCAATCTTGGATACTGTTGTTGCAGCCGTCGCACTTGCGTCAGTTGCATCATACACGAATTTAACGCTTGTCGCAACAGGCGTTGCTTTACTGTAGTTAATTGTCACGTCGTCCACAGAATTGCCATTAACATACACGGTTGCGTTGATTGTTCCTGCGTCAGAATATCTGCTCGGAGATGCGGTGTAGCCATATACTAGGTTATTGCTGGTTCCGAATCCAGCCGCCACAAGGCTAATACGGTCATCGCTGACGTTGTAGGTCTCACCTGTCTCGGTTGTAGCCACAACCTTTACGCCTACGCTATCTGCAGAGTCATCAGAAACATACAGAGTATCCGCACAGGATACCGCGTAAGTTTTATCCGAAGCCGTAACTTTGGTCAAGTGGAATGCCTTGCTGTCCATGATGCAGTAGGTCGGGCTCGTACCGTCGGAGGCAGTTACGCCCCATACTGTGACATAAAGATCAGATCCGTTTGTTGCTATGTCCGCCCAGCTCACTGAACCGTCTCCGTCAGCTGTGTAGGTCGCTAAGGTAGGATCCAAGGTTGTAGCACTATCAAACGCTGTACCAGCAAGTGCTTTCTTGTTAGAAAGGGTCCATGCATAATATACGGGTACATATGTGCTCTTGTAGTCGACGACGTACGTCGGGTTATTTCCAACTGCCGCATTTACTTCCGCACCACTCATAAACTTCGGGTAGTAAGTAGAACTCCTACTCATGGTATCGCCGTTTGCATCCTCAAACTGCACGAACTTATTGAAGTTGAAGTCTCCATTATCACCTGTTTGCCCTGCAGCCTTGGTAACCTGCGTATTCGCACCACTCTTAAGTGTACTCTTCACGCTTGCAGCAAGACCAACCTCACCAACGGTGATTGATTTGGTGCTGACCTGCATACCAGCAGTAGTGATTGTAAATACTTCAACATCTTTCGCAGCACACGCACTTGCATCGATTGTGATAGTAAAGGTCTTCTTGGAAGAATTCTCTTTGATGGTGTTAAATACAGCTTTTCCAGAAGCAACAACTGTGGTGCTCATATTGGTAGTCTTGTTCTCGTCACCAAAGGTAATTGTCTTATTATTGGTCAGCACGGGCTTATAATACCAAAGATCCATGGCATCTCCGTACTCATCAACCGCGCTGAACTCAAGAGCTGTAGACGCAGAGTTTTGAGCATTCAGAGAAGGCCATGCAACAGACAGAGTTTGGATATAAGGATCGTTCTCAACAGTAACATCCGTCGTGAAGGTCGATCCGCCAGCCCCGGTGATGGTAAGAGCCATCGTACCAGGACGAGTCGCACCTGTGATCCAAAGGATGGTCTTGCCGTTCAAAGTGCCGAAGTTTCCTGTCGTATAGAAAGCGCCAGTATCGCCAGGGATTACGAACAGAGTCTTGTCTTCGTTTTTCTGGGTGTTAAGATCATCAGCGGTCATAGCATTCTCATACTGGTCCTCGATCTTTGTGAACTCAAGGTAGTACTTGCCAGAATTAAGTTCGGTAACAGTGAGTTTCTTATCGTCTCTCATTGTACCGTCTTTCTTAATCTCGCCAAACTCGACGTTATTGACATAAGCCTTAGCGGAAACGATAAGGTTCTTATTTGCTGTAATCACATTGTTGCCTTCCTGGTACTGTACAAAAACCGGAACCTCTTTGATAAGAAGATACGGATTCGCCTGTGCAAGACCGGACGCATCAATTGTAACTCTGCCTGTAGCAGAATCATAAGCGCTGAACTCACCAACGCCAGCGGTAACGGTTACACCACTAAGGGTTACTTGGCCACCAAACTGGTCAACACCCTTGATGTAGCAATATCCCACATCATAGTTGTTGTCCTTCATAACAAGGTAGTCATTCATAAACTCGATGCTCTTAAGCTCGGAAACTTCACCAGTAAAGGTAGCAGAAGAAGCAGCAACCTCCGTATCAGCAGGTGTAAGGGTCACGGTATACTCTGTAGCTGTAATCTTGTCGTTCAGGGTGATAACTGCGCCCATGAAGTCCTCATCATAAAGCGGAGTCCCGTCGATCTTTACTTCGGTGTTACCCTTCTTTACGGTAAGCTTATCAGCAGAGGTAACAGCAGCGGTGAACTGAACAGCAACTGTCTTTGCTCCGGTCTGCTTCGCGCTGATGATAGCAAGCTCCGTCCCCTCAGCAGGTTTAACAGCATCAGTCTCAGCCGTAGCAGTACTAGCCTCATCACCAGTTACAGTAACGCTGATCTTCTTACCAAGGTCAGCAGCGGTCACAGTATAAGATGCTGTAGTAGCCCCTTCAATAACCGTTCCATCAACCGCCCAAGCGTAAACCACGTTAGTAGCTTCCTTAGGAGCGACAGTCGCAGTAATAGTATCGCCAACCTTCGGAGGGTTTCGTGCACAATTTGCTCTTTTTGAAAGAAATATGGTATTTGCGATTATTCCTACGAGTCTGGCGTTCATATCGAAAACGTCATAAACGAAGGGGTGAAGGTTGCTGAGTGGGATAGAAATAATTGTCCGCCGCAACGGTTCTATATTCGAGCTAAATGCAAATATTACCGAAGGAGCAGAAACGCTTAAATAGGACACAGGGGCCAATAACACAGTCATATCTGCTGGGACGCTTGACAAAGGAAGGTGAGCGTAGCACGAGTGAGGAGACAGAGAATTTGATTGATAAGGAGGAAAATGGCATCCCTGCCGTTTATATCAAACTGATGTGTAGTCGTAGCCGAATCTTCCTTATACCACCTCTGGCGATCCCTGTCATGTATGGAAATCGCATAATGATCCCGCTGTCCCTCGTTCTGGCATGACAGGGATAAACTGAAGATCCCGCGGTACAGTAGCATTTCCGTATTCTCAAATTTCCCCATTTATGCTATACTGATCACATGAAAAAGATATCTGATGAGGCGAGAGCCCAGGCAAAAAAACAAAATCCCATAGACGATATCTTCTTCGGAA
>ODAI012671502.1_pt1 | contig 14070 bp, 8 predicted proteins | sample 1539321 | NCBI WGS metagenome assembly ODAI01 (sample SAMN02144231, study PRJEB22623) | gut metagenome | biome: sheep rumen | host: Ovis aries | place: New Zealand
CAGCAACGTGCATTCACCCAAGGAGGCACCTTTCCAGTCGAGGGTGAGACCCTCGAGCCCCTTCAGTTCATCCTTCAGGGTCACCGCATAGAGCGTGACATTGCTTGTATTTTTTCCGACGATCCGGTAGCTAATCTGATCGCCCGCCCGGGCACCGTCGATTTTGACCTTGTCCGCTGCCTTCGTGACCTCAATGCCGCCCTCGCGAGGCAGTTCAGTCACGGAATCGTCCTCGTCTGTCACGGTCCTGCCCTCTCCGGTCTCCTCATCTGCCGGCGCTGTGCCGGAAATGACAACATGGTTCAGGACCTCCCCCAGATCAATATCCGCCTGGGTCAGGGCATAGGTGGCTTTCGCCGTGAGGCTCTCACCGGGCAACAGGACGCCCTCACCTTCCGAGGCGCCGCTCCAGTCAACGGAAAGACCTGTAAGACCCTCCAGTTCGTCCGTCAGCGCCACATTTCTCAGCGTCACATTGCCGGTGTTGGTGCCGGTAAAGCTGTAATTGATTGTGTCACCGGGCACAGCTCCGCGGATCACAGTCTTATCCGGAACTTTGGTGACCATAATGGCAGGATCGGCCGGAAGTTCGGTGACTACCTCGTCCCGTCCGGGATCCAGGGGCCTTCCGTCAGGACCGTCAGCCCGGCCCAGGACTGCATTTTTCACATAGCCGCGGTCGATGTCAGCCTGCGTGATTGCGTAGGCAGCAGTCGCCGTCAGGCTCTGCCCCGGCACGAGGGTATGGTCCTCAGAGGCATAGACAATCTCACCCAGGCCTTCGAGCTCATCCTCAAAGAAGCAGTTGTACAAGGTAACGTTACCGGTGTTGGCCATGGCCAGTGTATAAATGAGAACATCCCCGCACTTTGCCTTATCGATCCGTTCCCGGTCAACAGACTTGACCACCGTGAAGGCAGGTCTCTGCTCAAGGCCTGTCCCGGCCTCGCCGTCGTCCTCCACCTTCGTCCCCTTCGGTGAGAGGCCCGACGCGACCGCCTGGTTGTCCACGCGGCCTTTGTTGATATCCGCCTGCGTGACGCTGTAATCCGCCCAAGCCGTGATCGTCTCGCCGGGGAGCAGGACTCCTTCCCCGACTGAAGCGCCGGACCAGTCATAGGTGAGAGGCCCGATTCCCGCCAGGAAATCTTCTATAGAAACATTGTTCAGTGTAACATTGCCTGTATTTGTCACGGCAAAAGCATAGGAAATGACATCACCCGGCCGCGCGTCCCGAATCACAGTGCCGTCCGACAAAGTCACCAAGGCTGTGTCCTCTTCCGCCGCGGCCGACAGCTCATCGCCCGCCGCTCCGCCATTGTCGTCGGCAGCATTCTCCGCAGTTGTTGTTCCGCTTTCACGTTCCAGTGCACTCGCTTCGACATCATGCCCTTCAGACTCGGTCTCGGCGCCTGTCATGGCAAAGGGATGCCCGGAGAGAATGCCGACCAATTGAGGGCCGAAGAAGATCTTTTCAGCCCACTTTCCGATGCCTAACTGGGGCTCCCCGGCAGCCGATTCCTCCACCGCTGCCACAGATTCCGCTTCATCCATACCGCTTGTTCCACGATCGCCGGATGTTTTCGCTTCACCTGCGCCGCTCGTTCTGCTTTGGGCGGTTGCTTCCGCGCCGTCTTCACTACTCACTACGCTCTCGCTGAGGTTTTGCGCTTCATCTGCGCCGCTCGCTCCGCTCTCGCTGGCTACTTTCGCATGGCCTGCGCCATTCATTCCGCTCACGTCGGCAGTTTCCGCTTTGCCTGTGTCGTTCGCTCCGTTCTCTCCGGCCGCTTCCGCATCGCCTGCGCCGCTGATTCCGGTTTCATCGGCCTCTTCCCGCTCACCGGCAGCTTCGCCTGCACGATCTGCTTCCCGTTCGCCGGCCGCTTCGCCTGCACGATCTGCTTCCCGCTCACCGGCCGTATTGCCTGCACCGGCTGCCTCTCTTTCTCCGGCTACTTTACTTGCGCCAGCCGTTTCCGATTCATCAGAAGCGTTCCCGGAATCCTCTCTCACGTCTGTCGCCTCCGGCCCATTCTGCGCATCCTCCGCGCCGGCGCTCTCCGCCTTCCGACCGGTCTCCGCCGGAGTCCCATCCGCCTTCCGAACGCCGGAAACGGTCTTGATGAGCTCGATCTCCGGAGCTTCCGTCAAAGTCACAGCCGCTGTGTCCTCATCGCTGACGGAAGAGCCGTCCGGGGCCTTCGCAGTGACAAAAGCCTTGTTCAGGACCTCTCCCGCATCGATGTCTGCCTGCGTCAGCGTGTAAAGCGCAGAGGCTTTGACCGATTCTCCGGGCAGGAGTCTGCCGGCAGCATCGTCTTCGGGCCACTGAACGGACGGACGGCTGATTTCCTCCAGCGCATCCGTAAGCTCTGTGGCGGTGAGCGTTACGTTGCCCGTGTTCGTGATCAGGAAGTCAAAGGTCACCTTGTCCCCTGCGCGGGCGCCCGTAAGGATCGGTTCCGGAGTCGTCTTGACGAGAGTGATGCCCGGTGTACCGGTCAGGACAGTCTCCGCATCGTCCTCCGCCTGCACCTTTTCTCCCGAAGGCGCCCTGCCGGAAACAGCCGCCTTGTTGACCACCTTCCCGGCGTCGATGTCCGCCTGGGTCAGGGCGTAGACCGCCGTCCCCTTCATCTCTTCGCCGGGCAGCAGTCTCTCAAAAGGCCGCTCCCAGGTCAGTCCGGTGATATCCAGATCGTCAGACAGGGCAAGCTCTGTGAGGGTCACATCCCCTGTGTTGGCGACCAGGAAGTGGTAGGTCAGCTTGTCACCGGCAGAAGGATCCACCAGAGCTGTCTGCTCCACGCTCTTTACCAGTGTGATCGCCGGCGAGACCTCGATGGCCGTCTCCGCTTTTGCCTCGGCGGAAACGATGGTGCCGGCCGGGTCTGTGCCGAAAGCGGTGGCTTTATTGATCACCTCTGCCGCGTCAATATCATCCTGGGTGAGGGCATATCGGGCGGACGCGCTCACGCGCTCGCCAACACTGAGGCACCCTTCTCCGCTGGCGCCGTCAGAGCTCTTCTCCCAGTCGAAGGCAAAGCCGCTTATGGCCAGAGCGTCCTCGATCTTCACCCCCGAAAGGGGAAGATTCCCGGTATTGACCACTTCAAATGTATAGGTCACCTCATCGCCGGCCTTTGCTCCCTTGATCACTTCCCTGTCGACATGCTTGGTCAGGGAAACGGCCGGCTCCCCGGGCACATCCGTCCTGACCGGCTGGGAAGCGATGTCCACATCGTTGACGATCGTATGCGCGGTATTCATGACCCGGATCACGGTCCCTCCGTCCGGCGTCTGCTCCATCGTTCCGCCGGAGAAAGTATCCTGGCGGAGGTCGGCCGAGATCAGAAAACGATAGTCCCCGCAGACTTCAGCGGCATTTTTCGCCGTAAAAGTGATGGCCGGGCCGTCTGCGTTCACGGTCCACTCCCCGGTCCTGTCTTTATTTTCCCCGTCCAGGACCTGCCAGCGGGCGGTCAGGGGATCCAGCGCCGGATCCAGGGTGTCGGTGACACAAATGCCGCCGGCCGCGTTGGTCGGGACGACATAGGGGAAGGTCTGAGAGACAGTATAGGTCAGCTTCTCCCCGGGACTCGCCACGGACTTGTCAACTGTCTTGTCCGGCCCCTCCCAGTTGGGGTAATTGACCACACTGGTGGAACCTACGACAAAGGCCGCACAGTTGGAGCCTGTCCAGGCAAAAGTCCCCTCGAGCCCGTAAATGAAAACCGCAAAAGCGGACTTCCGCCAGGCATCCTGCCCGGTCGTGGCAACCGCTGCACGGAAGAGATCCAATCCCTCGGAGACGTCCAGCACACAGTCCTTCTGCACATAGGCCTTTCCCCCGAAACCGTTGATGAGCCGGACGCTCTCCGCATAGGTTCCCTCATAACGGCTGCCGGCTTTGAAATCCGTCACGTCCGGCCGGTCAACGTCATCGAACCGCAGCATGATGACCGGCTGACCGGAGATTTTCCCCTCAGGGATGAGCTTCATAGAATAGACGGCCTCCACCCCGGGGTACCCCCCATTCAGCTCCTTCTTGGTCGGCCTCACATTGTCCTCCACGCTGGTGGCCACCATGGCGATGGACTCCACAGACCCGTCCTTCGCGATTCCCAGGAATTCCAGGTGGCTGTATCCGGCCTGCTGTTCTTTGCAGTAGACCTTGAGGGACGTAAGGGTGATCTCCAGGTCAAAAGGAACACCCTCCGTCGTATAGCCGGCATTCTCGTAGCGGATCGACACCGGCTTCTTGAATGTGTAGGTGCCCGCTTTCCCGATTTTCCCGATGGGCAGGCAGAAGCGGTACATGTCGGTGGCCGGACTCCAGATGGCCTCCACATCCCCTGACTTCTTATAACTATAGTGGGACAGGTCCGTGATATAGGCCCCGGACTGGTCATCCGACTCCGTCACCGTGACGCTGCGGATATTGTCCACCTTGACGAGCTCGCGCCCGGCCGCCTGCACCGCCGGTACCCTGCCTGAAAATGAAAGCACGACACACAAAAGAAGGGCCAGCGCTCTTCTGATTCCTCTGTTCCAATTTCTCATCATGATCCTCCTCTCCTTCCTCACATCATGACCAGGTCTCTGCCGCGGACGTAGGTATACACATGGTTGGACAAGATCTCCTGGGGCGGCACCTCATTCGCGTTGACCTCCGCCACCAGCTCCGACAGCTCCTCGAGTGCGATATCCTCCGACGTCGCGACCACAATAAGTTCATGTATGCTGCTGGGAATGATATAGAGATCCGATCCAAGTCTGTCCGCCAGCTCCCGGAAGGCACCGGGATAAGCGATCACAGCCGCCCCGTAGACCCGTTCCTCATTGCCCGCTATATAAAGGGGCAGATCTTCCTCATCCGGCAGGCCCTCCAAATCCTCGTCCCCCGACAGGCAGACCAGCGCTTTGGTCATGCTCTCGATCCGGACCGGCTTCACGCGGGGCGTGTTGGCCAGGGCCTTTTCGTACAGGACCTCTTCGGACAGCCCCAGGCGCACAGCCTCCCGGCTGCGCACAATGGCAGTGGCCTTCCCAATGGAAGGATCCTCCACCTCCACATAATAAATGACAGCCAGGTCCAGGACCCGCCGATGGGGAACTCCCTTCAAAAAGTCCAGGTTCATGTCATAATTGACCACGCGGAAGAGGACACTGCCGGCGACAGCGTCCGGGTCTGAAAAGAGGTCGGCCGCGACAGGCCTCTTCACCTGCTTGCGGATATTCTCCGCCAGGATGAGATGGGTCAGCTCCTCCATCGTCCGCCCGTCCAGGTAGAGTTGGTAGTAGCTGTCCAGATAGATGCTGGGGGCAATATTCTTGTCCCCCTCCATCACAGAGACGGCCCAGAGCGTGAGCCCGTTGTTCTTATGCACCGTAAAAAGGCGCACAAGGCCCCTATCCCCTACCGCCTCCTGCAGGCGGGAGAGGATTTCATTTTTGAACTGATTGTAATTCATGGAATGTTTTCCCTTCTTTCCTATGACCGCAGCCCGAATCGGCCTGAAAATAAAGACCGCCCTCGGGCGCTCCGCCGCATCCGCCCGGAAAAAGGGCCGGATCCGGCGATCAGTGAAGGGATGTGACCTGGTGGAAGAACAGGAGGATGGTATTAACCGGAAGGAAAAGGAGCCGCCGCATCGCGGAGACCCGTGCGGGGCAGCTTGGCCTTTTTCCTGCGGCCGACTGCCTTCGCACTGTAAAAAAGAGAAGAATAATAGCAGAAAATTAAGAAACCCTCCCGCAATGCGGGAGGGTGAATGATTATGCTCTGGAGAGGTACTCGCCTGTCCTGGTATCGATCTTGATCACATCGCCGATGTTGACGAAGAGCGGTACGGAGACGGTAGCGCCGGTCTCGACGGTGGCGGGCTTGCTGGCGCCCTGAGCGGTGTTGCCGGCGAAACCGGGCTCTGTGTCAGTGACCTCAAGCTCTACAAAGAGAGGCGGCTCGATGGCGAAGACGTTGCCGTTGTAGGAGACGAACTTGACGATCTCGTTCTCCTTGACATACTTCATGGAGTCGCCGATGGTCTCGGAATTGAGCATGACCTGCTCAAAGTTCTCCGGATCCATGAAATACCACAGATCGCCGTCGTTGTAAAGATACTGCTGGTCCTTGCGGTCGATTCTGGCTGCCGGGAACTTTTCTGTCGGGCGGAAGGAGCGCTCAACGACACCGCCGTTGATGACGTTCTTCATCTTGGTGCGGACGAAGGCAGCGCCCTTGCCGGGCTTGACATGCTGGAATTCAACGATCTGCATGACATTGCCGTCAATCTCAAGGGTCAATCCATTTTTAAAATCACCTGCTGAAATCATAAGTAGTCCTCCTCTTTATGATAGCCCGCTGCGTCGGCTACTTACGATCGCACGGGATAATTCCCAACCTGTCGGCGATATATCGCCCGGGGAAATCTGTTTAGTCATGGGATCCGTCCGCCTGAAGGTCTTCAGAAGGGCATACTGCGAACAGGCTGCCCGAACAGATCACGCATATGTATTTTACTATGAACAGACCCTGAGTTCAAGCAAAAATAGGGACAGGGGCTGGCTTTCTTTGAAAAAACATGGCTTTTCGGTTCCCTTTTAGGGCAGTTTTTCCGGGATACAGGCTGTTTTCGCCCTGAAGCGCACGTATCTGGTCGCTTCTTTGTCAGGCAATCATCGGCTGTTTACCCCTGAAACGTCATCCTGTGTCATCGCGTCAGTTCGGCTGCTCCCCGGCAAGCCCCGCATGCTCCTTCAGGAGCAGCGTCCGCATGGTCCGGGCATCGATCTGCCCCGGCGCGCTGCCCTTCCCGCTGAGGGATGCGAAAGTAAGCGCGCTGCCCCAGCGCTCCCCTTCCACCCGTGTCCGTCTGCCCAAAGGTCCCATAGCGATCAGGATCACCAGAATGTCCATGCGATCCGCCGCCTTCCTGGTGAGGGTCAGGATCCGGTCGGCGTCTTCCTGGGACTGGGGCATATAGGCGCCTTTGGCGACGTCGCCGCCCAGTTCCTCCATGGCCATGAAGTCCCGCAAAATGCACTCATCCGCCGGCGTCTTTCCGAAATCATGCTGGGAGAGAACGGCCGGTATACCGGCCTTGTGGGCTTTGTCCAGGATAGAGGCGGTCCTCCCGCAGGCAAGCTCAATGTCGACGAGGTCGATCTGACCGCTGCCTATGGCGGCCGTCAGGACAGACACATACTCTTCCTCTGTGCAGTCCCAGGCACCGCCCTCCCGCATGGAGCGCACGGTGAAAAGAATCGGAAGCTCCACAGCCCTCCGAACGGAAGCGAGAAGGCCCAAAAGAGCGCTTTCGTCAGCCACTCCCTCGAAATGATCCGCCCGAAGCTCGATCAGGTCAGCGCAATCAGCCGCCTCCTCCGCAGCCCGGACCGCCGCTTCCACAGTCTTCTCCGTGACAGGCACGGCGATTTTGGGTATTCCTTCTCCCAGAGTCATGTTTCTTACGGTCACTGCTCGCATAAAACTCCTTGCGCCCCCACCTGGGAGCATCTTGCGCGCACAAAGGCAGCCGCCGGACTCATGCCGGGCAGCTGCCCTTCATTTCCTGATCTCTATGCCGGCCTTTTCTCCGGCATATATGCTGTTTTTGGCAGGACTTCAGCCCTTCTGGAAGGCCTTGTCCGCCTCGAGGATTTCCTGTACGATCTCCTCAGTCGTCTTGCCGTCGGTCGCGATGATCACATCCGCCACCTTCTTGTAGGCCGGTTCCCGCTCACTGAGCATCTTGTCGACCCGCTCCGTCAGGTCTCCGCTCTTCAGCCAGGAGCTCTTGTCGCCCTTCCTGAGCCGTTCGAGAATGACAGGCTTGCCCGCCTTGAGGTAATAGACCTTGCCCAGCTTTTTGAGGTAGGCCTCGTTCTGGGGCATAGTGGCAAGACCGCTTCCCAGAAGCACGACGGAACGTTCATGAAGCTCCAGAAGATCTGCCAGTATGCAGGTCTCCATGGCACGATAATAAACTTCACCATAGTGATCGTAGATCTCGGCGGGCTTCATTTTCAGCTTCGTAGATACGCGTTTGTCGATGTTGATCAGCGGGAGCTGAAGCTCTCTCGCCAGTGCCTTACCGACTGTACTCTTACCCGAACCCATAAATCCTTCAATAATAATATGGTTCATTCTTATCTCCCTTTTCTTACCGGCCCCCCTCTATGACCAGGCTTCATACGTATATTATAGGAGTCTCACGTCAATTTCTCAAGATATCATTTGGAACTTGCGCTATTGCCCGTCGGCAATGCTCATGAGGAGAACACTCCGCCCCTTTCCTCCTGTCATCGCGGAGAGCATTTCCTGAAAGGTGCCCCGGACAAAAGCCGCGCGGGAGCGGCTGTCCAGGTTATGGACCGCAAAGCCCTCCCCCTGCCTCGTCAGGCAGACATAGTGGAGGTTGATCCGTTTTTTCCGGTCAAAGTGAAAGAGTAAAATGAAAACATCGCCCCGAGAGAGCATCCAATCGAACCCGGCCTCCTCCGTGGAAATGACCACCGAAAGGCCCTGCCGGACCAGCAGGTCCCGGATCGCATAAGGTGACGTGCCGCCCGCCCCGAGGAACACAGCCCCATCTCCGGCCAGCTCCCGGACCACGTCCGGCAAAAAAGCCGGTCGCCCCAGGGCATACAGGGCATTGGCGGCCGCGATGGGCCCGCAGCCGGACCACCGGACTGTGGCTGCGCCGTAGCGGAGGTCTCCCTGCCGCTCCTGGTCCTCGATGAAGCCGGGCGCCGTGCGTCCCCCGGTCCGCTCGAGGAAATGTCTCACGTTGCCTTCGTGGCTGCGCCTTCCCGGCCCGGGCAGATGCCGGCCGACCCTCCGGCTGCCTTCCATGATGAAGAGCAAAGCCTTACTCAGCATAGCGCAGGTGCCTGTCTTTCCGGGTGTCCTGAGACACCCCCTGAGTCACTGAAATACCACTGCTTCTGTCTTATTATCATAGCATACCGGGCATTTTTTCTCAACCCGGTCCTTCCATGGCTGAAAAGTGGGAATGAGGGACGGTTCCTTTTCCCACTTTCCTTGAGGCTGGGATGGAAAATGGGAATGAGGGACGGTTCCTTTTCCCACTTTTCATAAAATGAAAAGTGGGAAAAGGAACCGTCCCTCATTCCCATTTTCTCTCTTTCCCTCCTCAAAAAGTGGGAAAAGGAACCGTCCCTCATTCCCACTTGCTCCCATATTCAGTATTATCTTTAAGCAGCTCCACCAACTCCGTATAGGCAAACCCCGGCGCCGTCACGAACCGCTCGCAGGTCTCATAGATCACTATATCCGGATGGTGGGTCTTAAAATACTCCACGATGACCTCATCCGAGGCCCTGTCGATAATGGAAACATGGGCAAAGTGCCTGGGCAGGACCCTGGCCGTGGCCAGGACCAGCCGGAAGGAGTCACCGATATAGAGCACCTCGCGGGGATCCGGCGCATTGGAATCGTAGCGGAAGGCAATTCCCAGCCTGGTATCCTTGTCAATCACACTCTCTCCCTGCACGATTTCGACCTCCGGTCGGAAATTGACCGGGACATATTCGATATCGTCCATGCAGGAATCCTGCAGCCCCAGCATCATGGCCAGATCCACAAAGATGCAGGGCGTCTTCTCCTCGAATTCGATTCCGGCCACATCGTCCGTCTCCGCCCCCACAGCCTCAAGGACCGGCTGGATGCCCGCGATGGCACCCGCCCGGTTCCAGTGGGTGTCGTATTTGTAATAGAGCTGACGGTTTTCCTTGCAGGCCCGCAGATAATCCAGTGGATAGACCATGACCGCGTCGGTATGGCGGCGCACATAGTCGGCCAGCTGACGGGCTCTGGTATAGTCTGTCACGTGCCGCCGGTAGGTTTCCGGCAGATATTCGTCGTAGACCTGCTCCTTATTAGGTACGATGAAGGAGACAAAGGCCGTCCCCCGCTCCTCAAAAAAGTCATCAACTGCTTCAAGCTTCTCCCCGGTCTCTTTCAGTTCCTCCTCGGTATACAGATTGCGGCCGAACATTTCCTGGATGGAGTCCTCGCCCCGGGTGCTGACGGTGTAATACATCCACCTGTCCACGCCGATGGTCACGCCGCTGAAGCCGCCGCTAAAGATCTCGTACATAGACCTGTAGCGTCCCAGTTCTATGTCGACCCGGGAGGTCATGGCCTTGATTTCATTTTTAAAGGGCACGCGGTCCATATAGAAGGCCTCCAGGCCCGAGGGAATATTGTCTATGTTGGAGACGGAGAACGCAGGCAGCTCGGCGTAGGCCCTCTTCTCATGGTTCTCCGTATCAAAACAGCCGTAAAACCCGTAGTAAATGATGTTCGGCAGCAGGATGGCCAGCACGAACACCGCGATGAACACATTTTTCTTCATTGGATCATGAGCCCCCTCTCAGAACCGGAAATAGATAAAGGGATTGTAGAGCCCGCCCACGAGGAGCATGGCGCTGACCGCCAGGCAGACAAGGGAGAGGACCATACCCGGCAGGCTGACCTCCTTCTCGTCGAAGATCCGCCTCTCCAGCCCCGGAATTGCCGTCTGCAGGAAACCGCAGCTGAGGACAGCCAGGACCAGCACCAGCACAAGGCGCAGGGAAATCATATCGGGCAGGCTGTACTCACCGGGACGGAGAAGAAGCATGTGGACCAGATAATTGACGGAAGGTCGGAATATGCTGATCCGGAAAAACACCCATCCCACCATGACCACCAGAAGGGTATAGATATGGTTCAGGATCTTCACCGGGTTCCTGTCGAGAATTTTTCCCAGGAAGACTCGCTCGAGGATCATGAAAAAGCCGTGGAAAAGCCCCCAGAAAATGAAAGCAAAGCTGGCGCCGTGCCACAGACCGGTCAAAAAGAACACAATCCCCAGATTGATGTAGGTCCTTATTTTCCCCTTCCTGTTGCCGCCGAGGGGGATATAAACATACTCGCGGAACCAGGTGGACAGAGATATATGCCACCGCCGCCAGAACTCCCGGACCGAACCGGCGATATAGGGATAGCGGAAGTTCTCGCTGAAATGAAACCCGAACATGCGCCCCAGACCGATGGCCATGTCCGAGTAGCCGGAGAAGTCGTAGTAGATCTGAAAGGTGTACAGAATCGTCCCGAGCCAGAGGGTTGCCCCGGAGAAGGTCCCGATCTCCGCATTAAAGATCATGTCCGCATATTCAGCCAGAATGTTGGAGAGAATGACCTTCTTTCCCAGGCCGCAACAGAACCGTTTAACGCCGTAGGCGACCTCGTCCCTGCTGATTTTCCTTTCCCGGATTTCGTCGGCGACCTCCGTGTAGCGGACGATGGGGCCGGCGACCAGCTGCGGAAAGAGGGACACGTAAAGAAGCACCGTCAGATAGTTCCGGCAGGGCTTCACCTGCCCGCGGTACACGTCGATGGCATAGGACATGGCCTGGAAGGTGAAAAAGGAAATGCCCAGGGGCATGATGACTTCGCGCGGGGTGAAGCTCTCCATTCTGAGAAGCCTTGAGATGATCAGGAGCAAAAAATTGAAATACTTATAATACCCCAGGATCAGCAGGTTCGCCGTGATGCCCGCCGCAAGCGCCGCCTTTCCGAAACGCTCCACAGCGAGCGCTGTGACGAAGTTTATGAAAACCACAAGGAGCATGAGAAAAATATAGACAGGCTCTCCCCATGCGTAAAAAATGAGAGAAGCGATGAGCAGTACCGCGTTCTTCGCCCGTATGCCCGGCACTGCCCAGTACAGGACGAGCACGAGCGGCAGAAAGACCCACAGAAATACCATGGAACTGAATAACATGATGAAGTATCCCCTTGATGTCAGAATTGTGTCATAAAACAGTCCCAGTCATTATACTTCCCTTTAGTTTCTATTTCAACGCACTATTTGTTTCTTAAGGCTACTTATTGGTGGCGAAGAAGCCAGTCTTTTTCCCAGGGGTATACACGAAGCGCCATTCTTTATGGTACAATAGACCTGCTGTCGGTCTGCCGGCAGCGCTCATCACAGGAAGAAAAGGATACAGAACATGAACATTGCAAAAACCATCGCAGATGAGCTTGGCATAAAAGTCTCCCAGGTGGAGGCCGTCATTGACCTGGTCGACGAGGGCAAGACGATTCCCTTCATAGCCAGATACCGCAAGGAAGCCCACGGCGGCTTAAATGACGAACAGCTGAGAAATCTGGACACCCGCCTGACCTATCTGAGGAACCTCGACGAGCGCCGGGCCGCCATCCTCGCCTCCATTGAGGAGCAGGGAAAGCTCACGGCAGCCCTCAAAAAGCAGCTGGAGGAGGCGGCCACCCTGGTCGCCCTGGAGGACCTCTACCGGCCCTACAAACAGAAGCGCCGCACCCGGGCCATGATTGCCCGCGAGAAGGGACTGGAAGGCCTTGCCCGGCACATTCTCTCCCCCGACGCCAAGGAGCCCGTGGAGAAGGTGGCCGCCGGGTATGTCAGTGAGGAAAAAGGCGTGGCCTCTGTGGCAGACGCCATCGCCATGGCCGAGGACATCATCGCGGAGATGGTCTCCGACAGCGCCGCCTTCCGCACCTTCATCCGTGAAAAGACCCTTGCCCGGGGCACCATCGTCTCGGAGGCCAAGGATGACAAGGCCGCCTCCGTCTACGAGAACTATTACCACTACGAGGAGCCCCTCTCCCGCCTGCCCGGTCACCGCGTCCTGGCCCTGAACCGCGGCGAAAAGGAGAAGGTCCTCACCGTCAAGGTCAAGGCCCCGGAGGATGAGATCCTCCGCTACCTGAACTACCAGCTGGGCGTTGGCCGCAATGCCGTCACCGACCGCTTCAAGGCGGAGGCCTGCGCGGACGCCTACAAGCGCCTCATCGCTCCCTCCGTGGAAAATGAAATCCGCTCCCAGATGACGGAGGACGCCGAGGAGAAGGCCATCGCCCTCTTCGGCAAGAACCTCTCCCAGCTCCTCCTCCAGCCGCCCGTGGCCGGCAAGACGGTCCTGGGCTGGGATCCGGCCTTCCGGACCGGGTGCAAGCTGGCGGTGGTGGATGCCACAGGGAAAGTCCTGGATACGGTCGTCATTTACCCGACGGCGCCCCAGAACAAGGTGGAGGAGGCGAAGAAGACCCTACGCAGCCTGGTGGACAAGTACAAGGTGGACGTCATCTCCCTGGGCAACGGCACCGCCTCCCGGGAGTCCGAACAGGTCATCGTCGGCTTCATCAAGGACCTGGGCAAGCCCCTCTCCTACGCCATCGTGAACGAAGCGGGCGCCTCCGTCTATTCGGCCAGCGCCCTGGCCACCGAGGAATTCCCGAATTTTGACGTGGGACAGCGGTCGGCCGCCTCCATCGCCCGGCGGCTCCAGGATCCCCTGGCGGAGCTGGTCAAGATCGATCCCCGGGCCATCGGCGTCGGCCAGTACCAGCACGACATGAACCAGACCAGACTGGGCCAGGCCCTGACGGCTGTCGTCGAGGACTGCGTGAACGGAGTCGGAGTGGATGTCAACACGGCGTCCGCGCCGCTTTTGGGCTATATTTCCGGCATCAACAAGACCATCGCGAAGAACATCGTGGCATACCGGGACGAGAACGGCCCCTTCAAGAGCCGCCGGGACCTCCTCAAGGTGCCGAAGCTCGGGCCCAAGGCCTACGAGCTCTCCGCCGGCTTCCTCCGGATCCGCGGAGGCAAGGAAGCCCTGGACATGACCGCCGTCCACCCGGAGAGCTACCCGGCCGCCAGACAGCTCCTCGCGATGAGCGGCTGCCGCGACGAGGACATCGCCGAAGGGCACACAGAGCATTTGACCTCCTTCCTCAAGGGGCGTGACCGGGAGCGGCTGGCCGAGGAGCTCGGCATCGGCAGCTTTACCCTGGCCGACATCATCGAGGAGCTGAAAAAACCGGGCCGCGACCCGCGCTCGGAAGCCCAGGGGCCGGTCTTACGGACCGACGTGCTTGCCATCGAGGACCTGAAGGAAGGCATGGTCTTAAAGGGCACCGTGCGGAACGTCATCGATTTCGGCGCCTTCGTGGACATCGGCGTCCACCAGGACGGACTGGTCCACATCTCCCAGATGGCCGACAAGTTC
>ODAI014227164.1_pt1 | contig 14070 bp, 10 predicted proteins | sample 1539321 | NCBI WGS metagenome assembly ODAI01 (sample SAMN02144231, study PRJEB22623) | gut metagenome | biome: sheep rumen | host: Ovis aries | place: New Zealand
AAGCGGTCGGACGAGGAGCCGTCCTTGATGATGACGTCGCCCTCCGAGAATTCGGATGTATCCACGTAGTATTTACCGTCCTTCAGCTCATAGAGCGTCGGGGAGACAAATGTGACTTCCTCGCTACCGTCACTCGATTTACTGACCTTCAGGAAACCGGTCTCGGTCGTACTTCCGCCGTAGGAGGCATATTCCTTCGGAATCACGTAAAATGTTTTTGTAACGATCGATGTGACGGGTACTTTAAGTCCTGTTGCGGTATTCGTGACGAGCTCGATCTCGATGAACCGGCTGTCTATGAATCGCAGCAGGCCGGTCGAGAAATCAAGCTTCCCGTAATACTCTCCGTTCTCTCCCGGGAAAACACTGAAAGCGGCAGTCTGTGTACTGCCATCCTGAAGAAATTTGACACGGATCGTCTGGCGGTCAGCCAGCTGAATGATCTGACGGGCCGTAAGCTGAATGATCAGGGTCCATTTCTCGGAATTGACAATTTTGTAGATCTGCTGCCCTGCACGGACCTGGCCGTTCGTCTTGAGGACCGTCTGCTTATAGGAGTTCCGGTCCATATCGTCAGGTGTTATGCCCTTTATATCGAAGCCTTCATACCCGTCGAGGGTGTAGGAGACGATTCCGTCTGACGGAGAGGTGGCGATCGTCTGGCTCCCGATCGTGACGGAATTCTTTCCCTTCATTTCCGCAAGGTCAGATGTATCAAGAAGAGAATTGTCGAGGACCCGCCCTTCGATCCGGTTCTTGAAGGAGTAGGTGTCGTTGAATTTTCCGACTTCGAAAGAAGCCGAAAAATCTCTGACGTCTGATCCTATGGCTCTGAGACTGTCGTCGGAGAGCTCGGACTCCTCGCTGATCTGCGCATTCGGACTCACGGAGTAGACTGCTCCGTACTTCTTTACTTTTGAGTTTTCCCTCGCGTAATATGTGATATAACCGCCGGCGTCAGCAGTGACGATCGTCTCTTCGCGGACAGCCAGCGCGGTGTACGTCCTGTTCTTGGCGAGCGGTCCCGATATGACCTGAAAAGACTTGACGTGCGCTCTTGTCAGAAAGAGGATGACGGTTATGATCATATAGAGAAAAACCGCTCCAAAAATAATTGTTCCGATATTCGGCCTGATGTGCCGAATATCGGAAAATGTAAAATTGCGAATTTGATTTTTATTATTCATGAATATCAGAGAGCAATGAGAATCTTATCCTGAAGTTCCTCCGCAAGATCATCCTTGTTGGCAGAGATTGAAATATAGAAATCTACATTGAATTTCGCACTGATGGCTTCAAGCTCATTGATCGTCGTCGTAAGCTCTTCCCCTTCCCCGCCCAGTCTGGAAATCTTCAGGAAGTTGTCGAAATACATCTGCTCAAGGTCGTTGTCCTGTGAGATAATACCGCAGACAAATCCAACGAACTGTTCGCTGTTGCCGATCGGATACCGGGATACATCAATAAGACGGATCTTATTATTCAGATCATACATATGTTTGCTGCTCTTATCGAGATAAACGATATTCCCGTCCGCTTTTTTGATCTGTTCGTTGACATGAGCCAGGATGCTTGTAGTTTTTCCTTTTCCTCTCTGTCCAACAATTAAACGAACCATAATTCGTTCTCCTCCTTTACGTTTCTTTTTTTGTCAGTCTATTCTGCTCTTACGAAATTGAAAGCTGTTTGCTTATGTTAATTATAAGTTATCGAATGTTAAAAAACAAGGTCAATTAATCTGAGATAAAAGTATGTTCATATCCTCGTAGAGATCACTTGAATTCTGCGCTCCCATGATAATGGAGATGAACGGCTGCCCGAACGCGTTCTGCGAAAGAATGGCCAGACAGTGGCCTGCTGCGTCCGTTGTCCCTGTCTTTCCTCCCAGCACGACGACGTCTTTCGGAGGCCTTGCTTCGCCGGTGAGATACTCGTCCGTGGAGTCAAGGTTGATCGCTTTTGGATTTTCGTCAGAATCCGTATAGTCGAGCTCATATTTTCCGAGCTGCATGATGCCCCTGAAATCAGTGTAGGAAATCGCTTCATTGAGCATGAGATAGATATCGTATACGGTCGTATAGTGATCCGTATCGTGCAGACCGGTGGGATTCGTAAAATGCGAATTGGTAGCACCGATCTCCACAAGCTCCTGATTCATGAGATCAACAAAATGCTCCACGGAGCCGCCCCCGATATGACGGGCCAGGACCATGGCCGCGTCATTCCCCGAATGTACGAGAAGGCCGTGCAGGAGCTCCCTGACGGTCACCCTGTCTCCGATCCTGAAGCCAACGACCTGTGACCCCGCTTCGAGCTCCAGATCGCGCCAGATGACTGTCACAACTTCATCCATATTCCCGTATTTCAGCGTCAGGATGGCTGTCATGATCTTTGTGATGGAAGCGGGATAGATCTTCTCATGCATATTTTTGGAGAAAAAGACTTCCCGGTCGTCGAGAGACATGAGCGCTGCACTCTCCCCTTCCCGGAGTACGATCTCTTCATTGCCGACGTCATCAGAAGATACGCAGAGCCCGTATGCGAAAGCACGTGTCGTATCGAGTGCGATCTCCTCCTTCGAGTTGTAGACCATATCACGATTGGAGTATATTGCCGGAATCGAAACGGCCTGCGCTCTGCGGAATGAGACCACCGCAAAGAGAATGACCACGCAGAGGACTGCGCCGAGAACGGCTGCTCCCGCAATGATCGTTCTGCGCGAAATCTTCAGTTCTTTCTTCTGTGTCTTCTTTCCGGGAGCTTTTTTCCGGACATTGCCGGATCCGACGGATTTTTTTGCAGAATCGGACCTTACAGGCTTATTTACAGCATCGGATCCCGCAGTTTTTTTACTCATACGAACATCCTCCGCTGACTTCTTGTCCTCCGGGGCCTGTTCTCCGGAATTTCGATCCGGCTCTGCAGGCCGACATTGAGAACCATGCCCATCCCCATATAGAGACTTACGATAGAAGTCAGACCGTAGCTGACAAAGGGAAGAGGTGTCCCCGTGTTGGGGAGCATTCTCGTCGCAACGCCGATATTGATAAAGCTCTGGATCGAAACAATGGAGGCCATTCCGGCACAGATCAGTTTTCCCGACAGGTCCTTGGCTTTTCGACACGTGTGCAGACACTCCAGACAGATCAGCAGAAGAAGCAGGACGATCCCTGTGCTGCCCAGAAAACCGAGCTCCTCTCCCGCTACGGCAAAGATAAAATCCGTCTGGATCTGGGAAATGAAATTTCCCTTGTTCGCCGAGGAGACGTCTGAATTGTTCAGCCCCTTCCCGGTCAGCATCCCGCTTCCGATCGCTGTGACCGAATTGTTCTGCTGCGTCGTGTCATCCGAGTACTCTTCCGCATCTGGATTCAGAAAGGCCATGATCCTCTGCCGCTGGTAATCACGGATCAGATGCTGATTGGGCCTTGTGACGATCAGCATAAAGATCGCACCGAGAATGGCGGTGACCAGCACTGCACTGAATATGATCTTGTAAGAGAGCCCTGCGCAGTAATACAGAATACTGAAGATCACAAGGATCGTGATTGTATTCTTCAGGTCCGGCTGGCTTGCCACGAGGAACAGGGGCAGCGCGATGAGGAGCAGAGACTGCAGAACAAAACGGGGTTTGTTCAATTCATTCTCATGATCCATGAAATATTTGGAGAAAAAGATCACGAGGAGGATCTTGGAGAGCTCCACAGGCTGAAAACGGAGGCCGAAAATGGAGATCCACCGCGTCGCGCCGCCTGCATCCGACCCGACAAAGAGAACGAGAAGGAGCAGGACAATGTTCGCGATATAGATGATGTTGTAAAAGTTCATGATCCAGGAAAAGTCCGTGAGTGACAGGACGATCATCACGGCCACACCAAGCAGAACGCCGCCCAGCTGGCGGGGCTGCAGAGTAGATTCTGCAGACCCTACCAGAAGGATGCCGAGCGCCGAGAGTGCACCGAGCCACAGGATCAGTCTGAAATTATAATCTTTTAATTTGTACTGTTTTAGCATGATGCCTCAAAAAACCCCCGTCAGTCGGTCTGTGCCTGGGAAATGAATTCCGTGCGCGCTGTTCCGGTGATGATCGTTGCCGGATCTGCCAGACCGAAATAATACTGATAGATATCTTTGCCAACGAGCATTGAATTGGTCGAAGAATAACCGTTACCGATACGGATCGCCATGGCGATCTGAGGATCCTCATACGGTGCGTATGTGATGAACATGGAGTGTGACGGCTTGGTCTTTGACTCTTCTGCTGTTCCCGTCTTTCCGGCAACGCTGAGAGGAACGTCATAGAATTCTTCCTTGGCATTCATCACGGAGAGCATGCCTTCATGGATCGCATACCAGGTAGTGTCACTGAGATTCAGTGTGCTCAGAATGGCAGGCGTGTACTCTTCGATCAGGTTTTCTTCCGCGTCCGTGACGCGGTCGATCATGGATAAGCTGTAGCTGGTACCGCTGTTCGCGAGCGTCGTCACATATCTTGCGAGCTGTGTTGTCGTAAATGCATGCGTTCCCTGTCCGATCGCGGACGGGACCGCATACTGATCAGATACGGCCGGAGCGGCTTCCGGGATCTCGATTCCCGATCCCTCGTCCATATCGTACATCTGCGCATAGTTCTGGAGCTTGCCGAGCGACAGTGAATCAGACCAGTTCCCCTCTGCATTGATGCCCAGCTGGTAGGCGACATTGGAGAAGAAAACGTTGCAGGAGTTCTGGATACCTCCGATGACATTCAGGATCCCGTGTCCGGTCTTGAACCAGCAGTTCAGCGGAGTCTCGATAAGATCGAACCTTCCGTTGCATTCGAAGATCGTGTCGAGAGAGATCGCGTTCTCTTCGAGTCCCGCGGTGGTCGTGACAAGCTTGAACGTCGATCCGGGCGCTGTCGTCTGCTGGGTCGCCTTGTTGTAGAACGGTCTGGACTTATCCTCAGCCAGACGGTTGTAGTAGGAGACATCCATCGTGTTCGCAAGACGGTTATTGTCATAGCCGGGATAAGTCACGCACGCAAGGATCTCTCCTGTCTTCGGATCCGTGATGACCGTGGAGCCGGAGCAGGGATCAAGTGCAAGCATGGCCGGCGTGAGGACCAGGTCGTGGATCTTTGCGATGATGAGGCTGAACGGATCGATTACGCCTCGGGTGAAATCCTCGTACTTTCCGTCCGCCTTGTCGAATACGCCCTGATCATAGAGAACGTTGATCAAAAGTCCGCCGCTGATCCGGTCCTGCTTCAGAAGGTATTTGTACAGCATTTTGCTGAAATCCCTGTCTGTGGAGAGATACCGCTGAATATAGGCGGAAAGCTGTGTATAGATCTCTGACGAGTTGAGATACGTATCATCGTTCGTGAAGACTGAGACATCGATCCAGTTGCGGCTTGCCGCATAGGTCAGATATTCCCGGAGGGTGATCGTCTCGTCGCGCGTCCATGCGAGATATGTCGTATCCGTCCTGTCGATGAGAGTACTGTTCAGAATTTTCGTCTGGGACATGAGAATATCGTTCACGATATAGCTCTCATATTCCTTCATTTCATCCGAGAGATCCTTATAAGGCTTCGGAGTATTGCCGGTCAGCTCTGCGTTGAGCTCCGCAAAGACCTCGTCCTGCTTCGCGTTGAACTGGGCGGCGAGCTCGAGCTCATACTCGGTGGCGCCGACATTTTCAAGCCGTGTGATATCCAGCACATTGTTCGCGATGATCGCTTCGTATACGTCGTAGATCGGAATACGGATATCGGCCTGGTCCTCGACCTCAGTGACGTCAAATTCTTTTGCATCTATGATGACGCTTTCCAGAACGCCGGCGATTCGCTGCTCAAGGATACGGTAAGTCGCATACTGAAGTCCGCTGTCGATCGTCAGATAGACGTTGTTGCCGGCTGTCGGCTGGATCGTGGACGCCTCATCGATCTTCAGCACCTTCCCGAGGTTGTCGACGTAGACCGTCTCCTGCCCGTCAAATCCCTGCAGGGTCGTCTCCATGACTTTCTCGATGCCGGACTTTCCGACGATCGATGTGTTCGAATAATTTGAATTTATCGCCTGAAGTTCACTGAGATCCTCTGAGGATACTTTGCCTGTGTATCCGATCAGGGACGCAAAGCACTCCGGATTATTGTAAATACGGACAGTATCATCGACGATATCGATGCCGGTCAGGGAATCCATGTTCTCCGTCAGATCCGCCACGGACTCATCAGAGAGATGTGTGGCGATCGTGACGGGCAGGTACTTCCGGTAGCTGGTGGTAAAAAGCTGATAACGGACATACATGATATCCAGTACATCCTGTTTTGACAGTTCAGCCGGCATTCCGTGCGAAATCATTTCCTCGGCGGTATAAGGTTTTTCCTTTCTGACGATCGCAAAACGCTGTTCGCTCCGTAAATAGGCGATCATCTCCTCAGCCGTCGAGTTAGCTTCCTTTTCCGTCAGATCGGCGATCTTTGCATGGCCGTATACGTCCGCCCTGAAACGCTCGAGCGTGCGGCCCGTCACATTGAATACATATTCTCCGTTCTCATCGAGTACGACGTGAAAGTCATTATCCAGGGAATCGCCGTGGGACTGAAGAATACGGCCGATCCGGTAAGCCTCACCGTTCAGGCAGAGGGCTTTCTCACGGTAGGAAGGGTACGTGCCGGAATCTTCGATCGTGAGGGAGTAGGAAAGCTCGTTCGACGCAAGCACGATTCCGTTCCGGTCATAGATAATGCCGCGCGAAGCCTTCAGTGTCCTCGTCTTGGTCGTCTGGAGACTGAAATTCTCGCGGTATCTCGCTCCGTCTATGATCTGCAGATTATACAGTCTGTTGATCAGGATGAAAGAAAGGACGCAGAACAGGACCGTGAGGACGCTCGTGCGGCCGATCTTTGTGTTTTTAAGCAAACGTTTTAATCTCTTATCCAAAGGGACTGCCTCTCCTCTTTCTGTCTGTCCATCAGAGCGTGATTGATCTTAAAGAGCAGACGGTAAAATATAAGTGTGATGAGGACTGTATAGATAATTTCGGGCAGAATGATCTGTGTCAAATAAATACCGAACTCCAGTCTGCCTCTGAGAAGGAATCCGAACACATAAATATACATGCTGTAGATGAAATCCGTGACGGCTACGAGGATAATGGGCATCTTCACATCCTCGTCAAAGAAGACATGGCAGAAATAGCCGGTCCCGTAACCGATCAGCAGATAAATGAGTGCATGAAAACCGAGAGTCCTGCTGTAAAAGAGGTCTATGAGAAGACCGCTCAGGAATCCTACAACAAGCCCCTCTTTCTTCCCCTGCATAAAGGCCAGGGAGACTGTCAGGAACAGAAGCAGATTCGGCGAAACGCCGGTCACTGTCTGCAGCTGGAAGACAGTCGTCTGCAGTATGAAAAAAACCCACAGAATGATAAAAATCACGACTTTACGTCTCAATTAGGCATCTCCTTCGTCTGTTTCAGTTCCTTGATGACAAGGACTTCCCGGATGTTCTTGAAATCGGCAGCCGGGATAAGCGTTCCGGACTTCGTAAGATGGTTCGAGTCCTCCGCGACCTCCGCGACATAACCGATGAGCAGGCCTGTCAGATATTTCGTACTGATATTGGATGTGACGATCGCAGTACCTTCCGTCACTACCTCGTCCCGATCCTTGAGCTCCGAGAATTCGATCTTGCCGCTGTCCATCATGGAGAGATTTCCGCTCACGACACAGGTGTCAGAGGTCGATGCGACCATCCCGCTGATGCTGCTCGCGTCGTCGATGATCGTGCGGACCGTGGACCAGTTCTCTCCCGTCTCCGTGATGATCCCGATCAGGCCGCTTCCCGCAAGCACGTTCATGTCGACCGCGAGACCGTCCGCTTTTCCCTTGTTGATGACAAAGGTGCTGTACCAGTTCCCGGGATCTTTGGAAATGACCGAAGCGGCGACTTTCGTATACTCGGGATACTCCTGATCGAGTTCATAGAGGTCCTCGAGACGCTTCAGTTCCGCCTGTGCCTGGATGAGCTGATTATTCTGTGCCGTCAGTTCTTCGATCTTTGCACGAAGTTCTTCATTTTCCGTGTTCAGCTTCTGAACGTTCTTAAAGCCTGAAGCCCAGTTCATGAGAGCGTCCCCGACACGGTTCACGCCGTTCTGGAACGGTGTGATGACGGTGCCCGCGATCGTATAGAGCGGGCCCTGGGAGTTCTCCCGTGTGAAAGTCGCAAGGATGAGCGTAAGACATATGATGATCAGGACGATCAGAAAATGCCTGCTCTTCAGAAGGTCATTAAAAAATTTACGCGTTCTTCTCATTTCTTCTTTCCTATCGTGTAAGCCCACTTGTGGAGGGCCTTGTGCCGGATGATTTCCTCCAGCCCGCGGATCGTGCACATCTCGTAATAATTCGGCAGGTTGACATTGCAGCCGATGTGCTTCTTCAGGTAGCGGTCAATATAGGGGATCCTTGCAGTCCCGCCGGAGAGATAGATCCCGTCCCGGTTCACCGACTCACGGATCTGCGGAGGCGTGCGTTCGAGGAAGATCCGGATCTCTTCCGCAAGCTGGGACATCTGTCCTCTGACTGCGCGGCAGACGATTCCCGACGTCACGGAAGCTTCCCTCGGAAGACCTGAAAGAGTATCCATTCCGAATACGCTCCTCTCCTCGTGGATATCTTCGCCGAGCGTGGCGATGACAGCCTTCAGCCTTTTCGCGGTCCGATGGCCGACCAGGAGATTCTCCTGCCGCCGGATCATGTCGCAGATCGCTTCATTGAGCTGTCTTCCGCCGATCGGGATGTCCTTGCTGATAATGACCTGTTCGTTCGCGATGACGGAAATTCCGGTGCTCTCCCCGCCCATATTGACGATCATGGACCCCCGGGTCTTGGAGAGGGGAATTCCCATAGCGACCGCGTCACAGATGGCCCGGTCGACCAGAAAGACCTTCGGGCTTCTTAAGTAGCCGGCGTGGCTCATCGCGTAATAGGCCCGCTTCTCAATTTCGGACATGTTTACGGGAACTGAAAAGTAGACGATCGGCGCGTAGCCGGTCTGTCTGTCGATCCTTCGAAGCATTGTGCGCATCACATATTCGACCTGGGCGACGTCGGCGATCCTACCGCCCCGTACAGGCTGCGCAACTGTGATATTGGCGGGTGTCCGCTCGTACATTTCCCATGCATCGTTCCCGACCGCAATGACCTCCTCGCCATTTCGGATCGCTATCATATTATTTTCAGTAAGTGTCTGTCCCGAGGCCTGGCTGAATACCTTGATCTGGCTGGTCCCGAGGTCGACACCATATGCGTTATGTATGATCATAGTCCTCTCCGGGGATAAGAATACCGCATTCGTTAAAACTGATATAGCAGTTATCACCGATAATAATGTGGTCGAGAAGATTGACCCCAATGAGCTGCCCTGCAGCGTAGACACGGTGCGTCAGGCGAATGTCCTCGTCTGACGGAGCCGGATCACCGCTCGGATGGTTGTGCAGGAGAATGATACTCACCGCGCGGCAGCGGAGCGCCGCAATGAAGAGCTCTCTCGTGGACATGACCGCATAATTGACGGTGCCCTTTGAGAGGATCTCCTCCGAGATCAGCCCGTTTTTCGTATCGAGCATCATGCAAACAAGGCTCTCCGTCTCCTCGTGCCGCAGCCGCTCCATGTAATAGTCGGCGATTGTTTCCGGCGCGGAAAATGAAAGAACCTGTCTGGCCCTGTATGTCGAGATCCTTTTTGCCAGCTCGCCCACGCATTTCAGCTGGATCGCCTTGACCTGACCGATTCCCGGCACGGCCATGAGCTCGCTCACGGACAGATGACAGATCCCCAGAAGGCCGGTGTTCCCGGATTCAAGGTGGAGGATCTGGTCTGCCAGAAAGACAGCGGAGGCGCCTTTTGTTCCCGAGCGAATTATTACAGCAAGAAGCTCCTGGTCCGACAGCGAGGACGGACCGTAGAGCAGGCATCGCTCGTAAGGGCGGCTCAAATCAGCATCTTCTCTTGTAAGTAAGTTTTTCATACTGCCTCTTTTCCCTTCCGGATCGCGTTCGGATAGAGAGGCAATCGTATTTTAGCATAAATGAAAGGGACTGTACATTGTTCCGTCACTGATTTTTCGATGAATTCAGGGCAATCCGGACGGAAAATAAGGATCTTTTTTGTCCTTCTTCATTCCGGAAATCAAAAACGCAGAGGTTCAGAGGGGACTGATCGCCGTATATTTCCTGATGATCGCCTCCGAGACCCGCACACCGTCCATCGCAGCGGACATGATCCCTCCTGCGTAGCCTGCCCCCTCTCCCGCCGGATAGAGTCCTCCGACGGAGGAGACCAGACTGTCATCCCGGACGATGCGCACGGGGGATGACGAACGGCTCTCGACCCCTGACAGGATCGCGTCAGGGCGGTCAAAGCCCTCTATTTTTTTCCCGAATGCACTGATCCCGGAGATCAGACTGTCCGACATAAAGTCAGGCAGGATCTCCCGAAGATCGGCGAAACCGGCTGCCCCCTTTGTGCAGGATCCGAATTCTCCGTAACCGGACGAAACAGTGCCGGTCTTAAAGTCGCCGTAGAGCTGTTCGGGGATCTTTCCCGCCAGAGACTGAAAGGCAAGCCGCTCGAGCTGTCTCTGAAAGGCGATCCCGGACAGGGGACCGTGGAACTGCGCGTCCGCATAGGGGTTAAAATCCGACGGGGTGACGGTGATGATGAGAGCGCTGTTCGCATTTTTCGAGTCGCGGCCGGAATAACTCATCCCGTTGACGGCAAGGTACCCCACCTCCGAGGAGCTGTTGACAACATACCCTCCCGGACACATGCAGAAGGAGTACACTCCCCGCCCGTCCTCGGCCTTATGCGTGAGTTTATAGGGGGCGGGACCGATCTCCCGGGGAGCAGTCTGCCCGTACTGGGAGCGGTCGATCATTTCCTGCGGGTGTTGTATGCGAACACCGGCAGCAAAGGCTTTCGACTCGAGAAGGACGCCTTCCTTTTGCAGCATACAGAATGTATCACGGGCAGAGTGGCCCGGCGCGAGCACACAGATATCCGCCGGGATCTCTATGGTATCATTCACGATCACAGACGTAAGGGAGCCGGAAGCTGAGACAGTAAACCCTGTCATTTTTGAGGAAAAGCGATACTCCCCTCCGAGCTCTTCTATTCTCTTCCGCATACGGATGAGGATCGGGATCAGTTCATCCGTCCCGACGTGCGGACGTCTGTCGTAGAGAATGTTCCCGGGAGCGCCGAATTCCACGAACGCCTGCTTCACGAACGCACCGCGAAGTCCCGGATCCTTGACGGAGGTATTGAGCTTGCCGTCCGAGAAGGTACCTGCTCCGCCCTCTCCGAACTGGACGTTGCATTCCGGGTCGAGCGGACCGCCTTCAAAGAACCGCGTGACCTTCGCCGATCTTGTCAGCGCGTCCTCTCCTCTCTCGAGAATGATCGGCTGCATGCCGGCCAGCGCGAGATGATAGGCCGCGAAGAGACCGCAGGGACCGCTGCCGACGACGATCGGTCGATGGGCCGGAAGTTCCTTTCCGTGTTCGGGAAAACGGTAGACCTGCGGATGGATTGACATAATGTTTTTATGTCGTCTGTCTCTCCGAAGGATCTTTGACTCTCCGGAGACATCGACATCCAGGGTATATACAAAAAAGAGCTCCGGCTTCTGTCTGGCATCGACGGACCGGCTTGTGATGACAAGACGCCTGATTGCGCTCTCCCCGACCCGCAGGACTTCGGCGGCTCTTTTTTTGAGGGCTCCCGGATCATGTGTCACCGGGAGCTTCAGTTCAGTGATCCGTATCATACGTTATCCATCTCCTTCGCTGCGGCCCGTCCCGCCAGAACACCGGTGGACCATGCGAACTGCAGGTTCCATCCCCCGCAGGCCGCATCTATATCGAGAAGCTCTCCTGTAAGGAAAAGCCCCGGATGCAGTCGTGATTCACAGGTCTCCGGATCTACCGCATCCGTGGAGACCCCGCCGCCGAGGACCTGGGCAGAGCGGGCACCCAAAGTTCCTTTGAGTTTCAGTCTGAAGGACTTGATCGTCTCCGTGAGGGCGCGCGTATCCGTGAGCGTATTTTTTCGCGTCAGGACAGGGATCAGTTTCTCCGGGAAAAGGCCGGTAAGCAGCAGGTCCGGTTCCTTCCGCCTGAGGCGTTCTTTTCTGAAATCCAGGAAGGCATGAAGTGCAGCGGCATCCATTTCCGGAAAGAAATCGATCGTCACACTGCAGCTCTGGCCGGCATCCATCAGTTTTGCCGCGTTTCCGCTGATACAGAAGACCGGAATGCCTGAGATCCCATAGTCGGTGAGCTGGAGCTGTCCTTCCTCCGAACAGATGAAGAGATCTCCGGCGTACAGGGAGACCTTTCCGAAGATCCGAACTCCTGCCCAGCCGGGCTTTTTTATATTTTCCGTAATGAGCGGCACGAGCGCAGGCGTTCTCTTAACGCAGGGAAGGCCCAGCGAGGCCGCAAGGGACGGCCCGTTCTCATCCTCCTGATCAGAAAGAGATGCGGAGGAGCCGGTAGACAGGATGACCCTGTCCGCATGATACGTCCAGGTCTTTGTGGATACGTCGAACCCGGACGCGGTCTCTGCAATCCCGGTGACCGACTCATTGTTCTTGATCTTAACGTGCAGACGGCTGCATTCCAGCAGCATATTCTTCGCGACGGACTCTGCCTGCTCACTGTAAGGGTAGACCCAGCCGTCATGGTTCGTCGTGTAGACGCCCAGACCAAGAAACAGGGAGATCGTCTCCTGTACGGAAAAATTCTTCAAAATCTCATGTGCAAAGGAAGGATCCGTTCCGTGATAGACGGACCGGTCCGATCCGGTGTTGGTGAGATTGCATCTTCCGTTGCCGGTGCGGAGAAGCTTAAGAAGCGGCTTCTTTCCGCGCTCGAGCACTGTGACCGATGCCCCCCTCCCGGCCGCCGTGATCGCAGCGATGATTCCGGAAGCGCCTCCTCCCACGACAAGGATATCAGGGTTTTTCATTTTATTCCTCATGGGCGGGAAGACGTACAAGTCCCGCCTCCTTCATGCACTGAAGAGACATCAGGATACCGAGTTTTGCGGAAGGCCATGTGAGACCGCCCTGAAAATAGACATTGTACGGCGGGCGGATCGGTCCGTCTGCTGAAAGCTCGATCGAGGAGCCTCCGACGAACGCTCCCGCGGCCATAATGACCGGGTCATCATAGCCCGGCATGTCCCAGGGCTCCGGAGTCACATGTGAGTCGACCGGTGCGGCTTTCTGGATCCCTCTGCAGAAGGCGATCACCGCTTCGGGAGTACCGAGCGTGATAGCCTGTATAATATCGTGCCGGCTCTCCCGGCTGTCCGGAAGGACCGGATATCCGAGTGTTTCATAGAGAGCGGCTGCAAAGACCGCGCCCTTGAGCGCCGATGCGGTGACAACCGGAGCCATGAAGAATCCCTGGTAAAAAGAGGGATTCACGCCCAGAGAAGGTCCGACTTCAGCTCCGAGGCCCGGACAGGTCATGCGGAACGAAGCGTTCTCCACATATTCTTTCTTTCCGGTAATATAGCCGCCGACAGGAGCCAGTCCTCCGCCCGGATTCTTGATGAGCGATCCTACAACAAGATCCGCGCCGACATCGGAGGGTTCGACCGTCTCGACAAATTCTCCGTAGCAGTTGTCGACCATGCAGATCACATCCGGTCTCACAGATTTCACGCAGGCAATGGCTTCCCCGATCTGAGACACGGAGAGTGTTCTCCTGCTCGCATAGCCTTTGGAGCGCTGGATCGTGATGAGACGTATTTTCTCATCGGCGACCGCCTCCCGGATCCCGGGAAGGTCAAAGCTGCCGTCAGGAAGAAGGTCGACCTGACCGTAGGAAATACCGAATTCGGCCAGAGATCCTCTCGACTTCCGGATCCCGATGACTTCCTCCAGCGTATCATATGGCTTGCCGGCGATGGAGAGCATTTTATCCCCGGGTCTCAGATTTCCGGCGAGCGCGATGGAGAGCGCATGTGTTCCGCAGGAAATGAGCGGCCGGACGAGCGCAGCCTC
>ODAI014529722.1_pt1 | contig 14069 bp, 11 predicted proteins | sample 1539321 | NCBI WGS metagenome assembly ODAI01 (sample SAMN02144231, study PRJEB22623) | gut metagenome | biome: sheep rumen | host: Ovis aries | place: New Zealand
AAGAACCCCAAGCATTATGTGGACCTGGGCGCGCGCATTCCCAAGGGCGTGCTGCTGGTAGGCCCTCCCGGCACGGGCAAAACCCTGCTGGCCAAGGCCGTGGCCGGGGAAGCCAACGTGCCTTTCTTCTCCATTTCGGGCTCCGACTTTGTGGAAATGTTCGTGGGCGTGGGCGCATCCCGCGTGCGCGACTTGTTTGAGCAGGCCAAGCGGAACGCTCCCAGCATCGTGTTCATCGACGAAATCGACGCTGTGGGCCGCCATCGCGGCGCGGGCCTGGGCGGCGGCCACGATGAACGGGAGCAGACCCTGAACCAATTGCTGGTGGAAATGGACGGCTTTACCGCCAACGAGGGCGTCATCGTCATGGCCGCCACCAACCGGCGGGATATTCTGGATCCCGCCCTGCTGCGCCCCGGCCGGTTTGACCGGCAGGTCACCGTCAACTATCCCGACGTAAACGGCCGTATCGCCATTTTGAAGGTGCATTCCAGGGGCAAGCCCCTGGGCCCGGACGTGGATTTGGAAAACATCGCCAAGCGCACGCCCTACGCCACCGGCGCGGACCTGGAAAACATCATGAACGAGGGCGCCATCCAGGCGGCCCGGGAAAAGCAGACCACCATCACCCAGCATCACCTGATCGAGGCGGTGGAGCGCATCCAGATGGGCCCCGAAAAGCGCAGCCACAAGGTGCTGGAGGAGGACCGCCGCATTACCGCCTATCACGAGGCGGGCCATGCCATCGTGGGCCATTACCTGCCCCTGTGCGACGACGTGCATATGATCACCGTGGTGCCCCGCGGCCAGGCCGCCGGCCTCACCCTGAGCCTGCCTGAAAAGGAATTTGACCATCAGGGCAAAAAGCGCCTGCTGCAGAACATCACCATGATGCTGGGCGGCCGGGCGGCTGAAAGCCTGACCCAGGACGACATCTGCACCGGCGCGGTGAGCGATTTGAAGCGCGCTACGGAATTGGCCCGGGGCATGGTGACCCGGTTCGGCATGAGCGATAAGATCGGCACCGTGTATCTGAGCAACGATCAGGAAGTGTTCGTGGGCATGGAATTCGGCCAGACCCGGGATTACAGCGAGGAAACCGCCGCCCTGATCGACGCGGAGGTGCGCGCCATCCTGACCAAGTGCTACGAGGAATCCCAGAATATCCTCAGGGAGCATATCGACCAGCTTCGCGGCCTGGGCGAACTGCTCATCGAAAAGGAAACCGTGACCCGGGAGGATTTCCTCCGCTTCATGGAAGGCCCCAAGGAAGAGCCGGAACAGCCGGAACAGACCGCCCAGCCTGAAAGCGGGGAAGAAGCGGAATGACCCACCCTGACCTGCACCTGCACACCAACGCCTCCGACGGCCAGATGGACGCCTATCAACTGGCGCGGCTGGTGCAGCGGGCGGAGGTGACCCTCTTTTCCGTGACCGATCATGACACCATGGCCGCCCTGCCCGCCGCCGCCGATTGGGCCGACGAGCGGGGCCTGGCCTTTTTGCCCGGCGTGGAAATCAGCACCGAGGGCGACGAGGAAGTGCATATTTTGGGCTACGGCGTGAAGGCCGACGACCCGGCGCTGAACGAATGCTTTGCGCAAATGCGCCGGGACCGGGAAGCCCGGGTCCGGATCATGGGAAAGCGATTGGATGAAATGGGCATGCATCTGCCCGTGGACGAAATCATTCGGCAGGCGGGGGACAGCGTAGGCCGCCCCCACCTGGGCCGGGCCATGCAGGAAGCGGGCTATGTGGGCTCCGTATCCGAAGCCTTTGAAAAATATCTGGGCGCAGGCAAGCCCGCCTATGCGCCCCGGCCCACGCCCTCCGCGGAGGAAGCCATCCGCCTGCTGCGGAGCAGGGGCGCTGTGCCGGTGCTGGCCCATCCGGAGGAATACCAATGGCCGGATGAAAAGCTGCTGTCCCGGCTGGATCAGTGGCAGCGGGCCGGGCTCATGGGCCTGGAGGTGTATCACCCCGCCAACCGGCAGCGCTATGCTTTTTATGATCAATTGGCTCGCTCCCGGGGATTGCTTGTGACCGGCGGCAGCGACTTCCACCGGGAAAACGACGGTCATCACGGGCAAATCGGGGAAACCGCGCCTGCCTGGAAAAACGCTGTCCGGGACGCCTGGACGCTTTACAGGCTCGTGAACGCAAATTAACGCTTCATCAGGAAGCGATGGAAAGAAAACGATACAGGGTTTAACGCACAGAGAATTAAGTTCGCCATGCAGGCTTTCAGCCTGCCGCGGGCAAAAATCTCTGGGCGGTGTGAAGTGCGCTCTGAAAACAGCGCTGAAAGCTGTTCTTACGCAGCGCAGTCCACGATTGACAATAAAGGAGATCATTCATGAATTTTCAACAAGGCTACCGTCCGCCGCAGCAGCCCAAGCCCCAGAAGAAAAAGCTGTCCAAAACGGCGGTGGTGCTGCTGACCGTCTTGTTGGCTGCGGTCGTGGGCGGCGGCATCTACGGGGGGCTGCGCCTGCATCAGGAAAATGAACGCAGGCGCGCCATGGCCCAGGCGCTGGCTCCCTATCGGGAAGCCTACCTGCCCGGCGTGTATGTGGACGGCCTGTCCCTGGGCGGCATGACTGCCCAGGAGGGCATCGACGCGGTGCTGGAGCAGATCGAAAAGCGCCAATCCGGCTGGAGCCTGGCGCTGACCTACCAGGGCCATGTGTTCTATACCCTGCATTATACCGATTTCGGTGTGACCACGGACGTGGCCGGGGTGTATGCCTTGCTGGAGCCGCTTTACAGCTTGGGCAAGGTCGGCACGCTGGATGAGCGCAAGGCGGAAATGGACGACGTGGCCCAGAATCCCCGCCACGCTTACACCACTGAAAGCGAGCTCACCGACGGGCGGCTGGACAGTATTTTAAGCCAGATCCAGGCGCAATTGACCCGCGCCCCCCAGGACGCCTCCCTTGCTTTCTTTGACCCCAACCTGAACGACCCCTTCGTGATCCAGCAGGAGGTGTACGGCGCATCCCTGGATGTGGCGGCGGCCAAGGAACAGATTCTGGCCAAAGCGGCCAGCGGGGAAAGCGGCACCCTGGAAATGACGCCCGATCCGGTGGCTCCCAAGGTGACCACCCAGGATATCCGGGACCAGGTGACGCTGCGCAGCCGCGCCACGACCCCGGTATCCTCCGCCTCCACGGAGGACCGCACCAGCAATATCCGCACCGCCTTTTCCTATCTCTCCGGCACCACCTTGGGTCCGGGAGAGCGGCTCAGCTTTAATAAGACCATCAAGGAACGCACGCTGCAAAACGGCTATAAATACGCCATCGAGTATGTGACCGGGATGGAGCAGATGGGCATCGGCGGCGGTGTTTGCCAGGCCAGCACCACCCTGTATATCGCCTCCCTCCTGTCCGACCTGGAGATCGTGAACCGGATTTCCCATTCCGATCCCGTGTCTTATACCACCTTTGGCCAGGACGCCACCGTGTACTGGAACCGCTACGATCTGGTGATCAGAAACAATACCGACGGCACCCTGTACATCACCGCCAAGGTGGTGGAAAAGAAAAAGAACAGCTATGAATGCCAGGTGTGCATTTACGGGCCCAAGTTAGAGGAGGGCGTCAGTTATAAGCTGCGTACCGAAACCGTGGCCACCGTCTCCGCCCCCCTGGTGGAAACCTTCCAGAAGGATACCGATCATACCTACGTCACCTATAAGGACGAGGAGCCTTATCTGGTGCGCAAGGCCCGGGACGGCTTTACCAACGAAACCTATCTGCAAAAGTTCAAAAACGGCGAACTGGTGGACGAAAAATTCATCAGCCGGGACGTGTGCAAGGAGCGCGCCGCCGTGTATTATATCGGCACCCTGGACAGAACAGAGTAAGAAAAGATAGACGGTGAAAAAAGGTCTCCTGCTTCAAATCAGAAAACAAAAGGTTCCTGGAAACGGGAACCTTTTTTGCTGTACAAGAATGGGAAAACGTGGTATACTGGCCATGGAGAGAATCGTGCGTGCTTTGTCACGGATCAAAACAACTTAACAGGAAGAGAGGAACATCCTTGATTCAAGCCGTGATTTTTAACCTGGACGGCGTGCTGGTGTGCACGGACGAATGCCATTACCGGGCCTGGACGCAGCTGGCGTATGAGCAGGGGATCATTCTTCAGCCCGAATTCTATCTGAAAATGGTGGGGCTCAAGCGCATGGACAGCATCAAAATCCTGCTGAAAAAAGCCGAGCGGGTGTACGCTAATCCGGAAATGTGGGCTTTGAGCGTCCGAAAAAACGATATCTTCAATGAAATGATCGACCGGCTGGATCAGGAAAGCATCCTGCCCGGGGCCCTGGAAACGGTGATCGCCCTGAAAAACAAGGGATATAAAACAGCGGTGGCTTCCTCCAGCGAGAACGCATCCGGCATCCTGCGGCAGCTGCGCATCGATCATTGGTTCGACGTGGTGGTGGACGGTACCCAGATCGAAAAGGGCAAGCCCGATCCGGAGGTATATCTCACCGCCGCCCGGAAGCTGGCCATGCCCACGGGGAACTGCCTGGTGGTGGAAAATACTCCGGCAGGGGAGGAGGGGGCCCGGCAGGCGGGCATGCGCTGCCTGCTGCTGAGCAACCCCTATGAAGCGGAATCCCAGGAGCGCCTGCCCGGCACCCTGGCGGAATTGGATCTGATAGACCTGCTGGAGCGGGAAAGAAAGGGCGAGGCGCTTTCAATCAGTTAGGAGTTAGAAGTGAGGAGTGAGGAGTTAATAGTTTTCAATTTCTCACGTTTAGCTCTTGACTGTTATGACTGAAACTGTTCAATACAAAACAAAAAAGGGAGGTTCTCATGCTCAAACAGGACGTGGCGCAGGCGGTCATTGCCGAAGCGCTGAAAACAGGCGGCGATTTCGCCGAAATCTTCTTGGAGGATCGGCAGAACAACAACATCTCCATGCTGTCCGGCAGGGTGGAAAGCGTGAACAGCCGCAGGCTCCATGGCGCGGGCGTGCGGGTGTTCAGCGGGTTCCAGGGGGTATACGTATATACCAACGATACTTCCATGAACGGCCTTCTGGACTGCGCCAAGCGGGCGGCCTCCGCCATTGAGGGCAAGGCTTTTTATGCCCCCAAGGATTTGGTCTGGACGGACGTGCCCAACATCCACTTCATCCAGGAATCGCCCGACGCGGTCAAGTCCGCCCGGAAGGTGGCAAAAATGAAGGAAGCCCAGGCGGTGCTGAACAATGAACAGGAAATCGTTCAGGGCAGCATCAGCTATATGGACAGCGTGCAGCGGGTGTGGATCGCCAACAGCGAGGGCCTGTTTACCACAGACACCCGGGTGTATACCCGCATGAGCGTGGCGGCCATCGCCTCCAACGGCACGGAGAACCAGACCGGCAGCACCAGCCCCGGCGGCATGCAGGGTTTTGAAATTTTCAATGCCAGGATCGACCCGGAAGCCATGGCGAAGGAAGCGGCCCGGCAGGCCCGCACCATGCTTCACGCGCCCATGTGCCCGGCGGGCATCATGCCGGTGGTGATCGACAACGGCTTTGGCGGCGTGATCTTCCACGAAGCCTGCGGCCATTCCCTGGAGGCCACCGCCGTGGCGGTGGGCAACAGCGAAATGTGCGGGAAGCTGGGGCAGAAGGTGGCGGCGGACTGCGTTACCGCCATCGACGACGGCACCATTCCCAACGAGTGGGGCAGCCTGAACATTGACGACGAGGGCACGCCCACCACACGCCTGGTGCTGATTGAAAACGGCATTCTGAAAAACTATATGATCGATAAGCTCAACGCCCGCCGCATGAACATGCCCATCACCGGCAGCGGGCGGCGGCAGGGCTATATGTTCGCCCCCACCTCCCGGATGCGCAACACCTATATCGCCGCCGGGAACGACGACAACGATGAAATCATCGCTTCCATGGGCGACGGATTGTACGCCAAGAAGATGGGCGGCGGCAGCGTGGAGCCCACCACCGGCAAATTCAATTTCGCCGTGGGGGAAGGCTACCTGGTCAAGGATGGCAAGATCGCCCATCCCGTGCGGGGCGCGTCCCTCATCGGCCGGGGCAGCGAGATCCTGCTCAAGATCGACCGGGTGGGCAAGGATATGCAGATGGCCCAGGGCATGTGCGGCTCCATCAGCGGCAGCATCCCCACTAACGTGGGCCAGCCCATGATCCGCGTGTCTGAAATGACCGTGGGCGGACGATAAGGAAGGGGGAAAAGAAAATGACCGTAGATCAGTTCATTCAGGCATTGTTGGATGAGGCGCAGAAGGAAGGCATCTTGGCGGCGGAAGTTTATCTTTCCTCCAGCGACAGCTTCCGGGCCATGTGCGTCAAAGGCCAGATCAGCAATTATACCGTTCATGCCACCCGGGGCCTGAGCCTGCGGGGCTTATACAACGGGAAAATGGGCTATGCCGCAACGGAAGCCTTCGATGAAGAGGCGGTGGGCCAATTGGTTCAGGCCGTGAAGGAAAGCGCCGAGCTCACCGAGGACGAGGACGTTCAGGAAATTTATCAGGGCGACGGGGAATATCCCCATGTGTACAATTATAATCCCGCCCTGGATCAGGTGGCCGAGCAGAAAAAGCTGCAGTTGATCCAGGATATTGAGAAAAAGGCCCTGGCCCTGGATGAAAGGGTGACGGCCCTGAATTATAACATGATTTCCACCAGCAGCGGCGAAACCCGCATCGTGAACCGGGTGGTGGGAGCGGACGGAAAGGCTCACGGCCTGGATCTGTGCTATCGGGACAACATGGCCGTGTGCTATATCAGCGCCACCGCCAAGGAGGGCGAACGGGTGTCCACCGGCTCCGCCTTCCGGGTGAGCCGGAATTTTGACGAAATCGACGCCGATCAGATCGCCCGGGAGGCGGTGGAGGAAGCGCTGTTCATGCTGCGCGCTGCGCCCGTTCCCAGCGGCGCTTACCGGGCCATTATCGACGCCAAATGCATGCCCGATTTGCTGGGCGTGTTCGCTGGCGTGTTTTCCGCGGAAAGCGCCCAGAAGGGCCTGAGCCTGCTGGCGGGCAAGGAAGGGGAAATCATCGCCTCCGAAGCGGTGACGCTGATGGACGATCCGCTGCTCCCCGGCGGCCTGGCCAGCCAGCCCTTTGACGCCGAAGGCGTGGCCACCCGCACCAAGGCGGTCATTGAAAAGGGCAAGCTGACCACCCTGCTCCACAACCTGAAAACCGCGAAAAAGGCAGGGGTGAAAACCACCGGCAACGCGGCCAAATCAGGCTACGCCGGGGCCGTGAACGTAAGCCCCAGCAATTTCTATCTTTCTCCCGGGGAAAAGAGCAAGGAAGAATTGCTTTCCCAGATGGGCGACGGCCTGGTGATCACCGAGGTCAGCGGCCTCCACGCCGGGGCCAACCCCATCAGCGGCGATTTCTCCCTGATCGCCCAGGGCTACACCGTGAAGGACGGAAAGAAGGATCAGCCCGTGGAACAGATCACCGTGGCGGGCAACTTCTATCAGCTGCTGAAAAACGTCCGCGCCGTGGGCAGCGATTTGACCTTCCCCGGCAGCGCCATCGGCAGCCCCTCCGTGGACGTGGGCGAAATCTCCGTGGCGGGGAAATGACAGATTAGGAACGATGATGATCAGGGGGAAACCGCTCTTTGGAGCCCAAAGAGCGGTTTCCCCCTGCCCCCTTTCCGAGAAAAGCGATTCGGAAAGAACATGGAAGAAATATAGGATGCAGGGTCCCGCTGTTACGGTTTAGAAGCCAAATAACAAATCTGTTAGTTCTTTAGAATAAAAATGGTATGATCTTAAAAGCCCGGAGCGGCCTTCAAAAAGAGGCGGCTCCGGGCTTTGCTGTATGCGGGGGAAAAAGAGGGCGGCTGGTTTAGGCGTCCGCCTGGTCCAATTGCCGCACCACGGCCCGATAGGTTTCATCGGAAATATCGTGTTCGATCTTGCAGGCATCTTCCCGGGCCATGTCTTCATCCACGCCGATCTTGATGAGAAAAGCGGTGAGGGCCTTATGCCGGTCATAAATCCGCTGGGCGATTTCCATGCCCTTTTCGGTCAGGGTGATTTCGTTTCTTTCTTCCACCTGGATATAGCCGTTCTCCCGCAGTTTTTTCATGGCAAAGCTCACCGAAGGCTTGGTCACGCCCAAGGCCGAGGCGATATCCACTGAACGGGCATAGCCCTTCTGCTCCCGCAGCATCAGAATCATTTCCAGGTAATCTTCCGCTGATTTGTGAATGTTCATGGGGTTACGTCCTTTCCTTGCGATGCCGACGCCTCCGCGCCTGAAGAAGAATGCCGATATATTGTTTCCATCCTTGCCTATTATAACACCGTTTCCACATCATGGCAAGGATTGTTTTTCTTTTGCTTATCCATATTTTGTAAATTATACTGCCGTTGTCTTCCGGCCTGCCTGCCGCCCCAAGCCAATCTGTGCCAATAAAGCACTTTACAAAAAACGGGTTTCTGATTATAATGTAGAAATCCGCAATGAATGAAGGAGGCGTTTGCATGCCTGTCAAGCCCTATGTACCCGCCCAGATCGAGCCCAAGTGGCAAAAATACTGGGACGATCATCAGGCGTTCGCCGCGTCGGAGGATCACTCCAAGCCCAAGTTTTACTCTTTGATCGAATTCCCCTATCCCTCGGGCCACGGCCTGCATGTGGGCCATCCCCGGTCCAACACGGCCATGGATATTATTTCCCGTATGCGCCGGATGCAGGGCTACAACGTGCTGTTCCCCATCGGCTGGGACGCTTTCGGCCTGCCCACGGAGAACTACGCCATTAAGAATAATATTCATCCCGCCATCGTGACCAAGCAGAACATCGACCATTTCCGGGAGCAGCTGAAAAAGCTGGGCTTCTCCTTTGATTACAGCCGGGAAGTGGACACCACCGATCCCAATTATTATAAGTGGACCCAGTGGATTTTCCTGAAGCTGTTTGAGCACGGCATGGTGTTTAGGGACAAGACCCTGGTCAACTACTGCCCCTCCTGTAAGGTGGTGCTCTCTAACGAGGACAGCCAGGGCGGCAAGTGCGACATCTGCCACGGCGACGTGGTGCAGCTGCCCAAGGACGTGTGGTATCTGCGCATCACCAAATATGCCGATAAGCTGCTGGAAGGCCTGGAAACGGTGGATTATCCCGAAAACATCAAGCAGCAGCAGATTAACTGGATCGGCAAATCCACAGGCGCGTTCGTGCGTTTCGCCTTACAGGATACCGACGAAACCATCGAAATCTATACCACCCGGCCGGACACCCTCTTTGGCGTCACCTTCATGGTCATGGCCCCCGAGCATCCCCTGATCGACAAATACGCGGGCCAGATCAAAAATATGGCGGACATCGAGGCCTACCGGGAGGTGTGCGCCAAGAAAACGGAATTTGAGCGCACCCAGCTCACCAAGGAAAAGACCGGCCTCAAGATCGACGGCCTCTCCGCCGTGAACCCCCTCACCGGCAAGGTGGTGCCCATCTTTATTTCCGACTACGTGATGATGGGCTACGGCACCGGGGCCATCATGGCCGTGCCCGCCCATGACCAGCGCGACTGGGAATTTGCCCACAAGTTCGGCATTGATATCATCCAGGTCATCAAGGGCGGCGACATTGAGCAGGAAGCCTACACCGGCGACGGCGAAATGATCAATTCCGATTTCCTCAACGGCTACACCAACAAGAAAGACTCCATCGCCCGGGTGCTGGAGGAAATTGAAAAGAAGGGCATTGGCCGGGCCGGCGTCCAGTACAAAATGAAGGACTGGGCCTTTAACCGCCAGCGCTACTGGGGCGAGCCCATTCCCCTGGTGCACTGCCCCAAGTGCGGCGTGGTGGCCGTGCCCTATGAAGAACTGCCCCTGCGCCTGCCGGAGATCGACGATTTCCAGCCCGGCACTGACGGCAAATCTCCCCTGGCGAAAATCGACAGCTTTGTGAACTGCGCCTGCCCCAAGTGCGGCGGCGCGGCTCAGCGGGAAACCGACACCATGCCCCAGTGGGCTGGCTCCAGCTGGTATTTCCTGCGCTACTGCGATCCCCATAACGATAAGGCCTTTGCCAGCCAGGAAGAATTGAAATACTGGCTGCCCGTGGACTGGTACAACGGCGGCATGGAGCATGTGACCCGCCATCTGCTTTACTCCCGCTTCTGGCACCGGTTCCTCTACGATATCGGCGAAGTGCCCACCCCCGAACCCTACGCCAAGCGCACGGCCCAGGGCATGATTCTGGGCACCGACGGAGAAAAGATGAGCAAGAGCCGGGGCAACGTGGTCAACCCCGATGAGATCGTGGCGGAAATCGGCGCGGACGCCTTCCGCATGTATGAAATGTTCATGGGCGCTTTCGACCAGGCCATTCCCTGGAGCACCAACGGGGCCCGGGGCTGCCGCAAATTCCTGGACCGGGTGTGGCGTTTGCAGGACTGCCTGACCGACAGCGAAGCATACAGCGACGACCTCAAGGTCTCCGTGAACCAGACCATCAAGAAGGTCACTGAGGACTTTGAAAAAATGAAGTTCAACACCGCCATCGCCCAGATGATGACGCTGGTGAACGAAATCGTGCAGAAGGGCAGCATCACCAAGGGCGAATATAAAACGCTGTTGCTGCTGCTCTCTCCCGTGGCCCCCCACATCTGCGAGGAAATCTGGCAGGAGCAGGGCTTCGGCGCGCCGGTATACACTCAGCCCTGGCCCGGCTACGATGAAAAGTATCTGGTGCGGGACGAAGTGGAAATCGCCGTGCAGATCAACGGCAAGGTGAAGGGCAAGCTGATGGTGCCCGTGACCCTGACCCGGGAAGAGGCCCAGGCCACCCTGCCCGGCAGCGAACAGGTAAAGCGCCTGGTGGGGGACAAGCAGATCGTCAAGTGCATTTACGTGCCCGGACGGCTGCTGAACCTGGTGGTGAAGTAAACGACATGAAAAAAGCCCATCCGGGCTTTGCAAAATCAAGGAGGAACAGGTATGGCACGGAATCAGTTCGCCGGTTTTGGCGGCGGCCCCAATATTCAGCAGCTTATGCGCCAGGCCCAGAAGATGCAGGAGCAGATGACCAAGGTTCAGGAAGAGCTGGATGAAAAAGAATACGAAGCCAGCGCGGGCGGCGGCATGGTCACCTGCAAGGTATCCGGCAAGCGGGAGCTGCTGGAATTGACCATCAAGCCCGAAGCCGTGGACCCCGACGACGTGGAAATGCTTCAGGATCTGATCCTGGCCGCGGTGAACGAGGCCCTGCGGGAAGGCGAAAAGAACCGGGAAGAAACCATGGAAAAGATGGCGCCCGCGGGTATGGGCGGCATGGGCAGGATGTTCTGAAATGGCTGAGGCAAATGATCCCATCGCCCGAATGGCGCTGCAATTGTCCCGGCTGCCCGGCATCGGGCAGAAAAGCGCCCAGCGGCTGGCTTATTACATCGCCGGGATGCCCCTGGACCAGGTGAAGGATTTGGCCGCGGCCCTGTGGCAGGGGCGCAAGGCCCTGCGCTTTTGCGCCCGGTGCGGCAACTACGCCCAGGCGGAACTGTGCCCCATCTGCCAGAATGAGGAGCGGCGCAACGGCCAAATCTGCGTGGTGCGGGACGCCCGGGACGTGGCCGCCATGGAGCGGATGCGGGACTTTAAGGGCCTGTATCATGTGCTGGGCGGCACCCTGTCGCCCATGAACGGGGTGGGCCCCGACGATATCCGCATCAAGGAACTGCTTGCCCGCCTCTCCACGGAGGACGTACAGGAGGTCATTTTGGCCACCAACCCCGATATCGAGGGCGAGGCCACCGCAGCCTATCTGGCCCGGCTCATCAAACCCCTGGGGGTGAAGGTCAGCCGCATTTCCTATGGCGTGCCCGTGGGCAGCGATCTGGAATACACGGATGAAGTCACCCTGGCCAAGGCCATGGAGGGACGGCGGGAGCTGTAAGCGGATACACGCTGCCTTTTCATGACGGCGTAACGCCGTTCAATCAGAGTACAGCGTTGAGCGCGCTGTACTCTTTTGCCGTTCTTCTGTATCCGCGCAAATGCCGGAAAGAATCCCGGCACACAAGAATCTATTCATTCGAGGTTATCACATGCTCCATTTTTATCATGGCGTGATGGGCTCCAGCAAAACGGCCCAGCTTTTGATGCAGCGGTACAATTACCTGCAATTGAATTTGAAGGTGGCGCTGGTAAAGCCGGCGGTGGACACCCGCATTTCCGTGAACACGGTATACTCCCGGGTGGGGCTCCAGGCGGAGGCGGACATCGTGCTGGAGGCGGGCCACAGCTTCCGGGAGCAGCTAAACTGGCTGGCGGTGCAGCATGCCCATTCGGATTTCCAGTACGTGTTTGTAGACGAGGCCCAGTTCCTCACCGAAGAACAGGTGCAGGAAATGGCCGATATGGCGGGAGACCTGGAAATCTTCTGCTATGGCCTGAAAACGGATTTCATGGGCCAGTTCTTCCCCGGCTCGGCGGCGCTGCTGCGGCTGGCGGAGGACATTCAGGAGGTCACCGGCTCCCTGTGCTGGTGCGGGCGGAAAGCCACCATGAACACCCGGGTGGACGGCCAGGGCCGGGTGATCAAGCAGGGGGCCCAGGTGCTCATCGACAATCAGGATGAAATCCGCTACATCGGCCTGTGCTATCCCCATTGGCGGGAGGGCAGGTCCCATGGCTGACGCGCTGCCGCTGCTGGCGGTGCTGCTGGCTTTGGCCGCCGTGGCCCTGCTGGTGCTGCTGCTGATCCAGCAGAACCGCAACGAGCGCTGGGCCGATTGGCGGCAGGATACCCTGAACCGCCGCCTGGACGAGGCGGCCAAGGAAGCGCTGAGCCGGAATGATTTGTACCAGTACGGGGAAATGCAGTCCTCCCTGCTGATGCAGGCCATGGACGAGCGCAACCGGGACCAGGCCCAGCTGATGCACCAGCTGTCCGCCCGGCTGGACGCCTTTGGAGAGGGACAGGATACCCGGCTCCACCGGGTCACCGCCGTGCTGGATGAAAAGCTGACCCAGAACGACGCACGCATTTCCGCCATGCGGGATACCCTGGCTAAGAGCGTTCAAAGCATGCAGGAGGAAAACAGCCGCAGGCTGGAGGAAATGCGCCGGACGGTGGACGAAAAGCTGTACGCTACCCTGGATCAGCGCCTGAACGACAGCTTTTCCCAGGTGAGCCAGCGGCTGGAGCAGGTGTATAAGGGCCTGGGGGAAATGCAGCATCTGGCCGCCGGGGTGGGCGATTTGAAAAAGGTGCTCACCAACGTGAAAACCCGGGGCGTCTGGGGCGAAATGCAGCTGGGGGCCCTGCTGTCCCAGGTGCTGTCTCCCAGCCAGTATGACGAAAACGTGGCCGTGGTGCCCTCCTCCGCCCAGCGGGTGGAATACGCGGTGAAGCTGCCCGGCCAGGGGGACCACACGGTGTACCTGCCCATCGACTCCAAATTTCCCATCGAGGATTACGAGCGGCTTCTGCCCGCCTACGACATCGGCGATCCCGCCGTGGTCAATGCTGCCGCCGGGGCCCTGCAAACGGCCCTGAAGGTGGAGGCCAAGCGCATCGCCGGCAAATACATCGAGCCGCCCTACACCACCGATTTTGCCATTATGTTCCTGCCCATCGAAGGGCTCTACGCAGAGGCCCTGCGTGTGCCTGGGCTGACGGAGGAGCTGCAGGAAAAGCAGCGGGTGGTGGTGGCCGGACCCACCACGCTGAACGCGCTGCTGACCAGCCTGCAGGTGGGCTTCCGCACCCTGGCCATCGAGCAGCGCACCGGCGAAGTGTGGCAGCTGCTCAGCGCGGTGAAAACCGAATTCGGCAAATTCTCCCAGCTGCTGGATTCCACCCAGAAAAAGCTCCATGCCGCCGCCGAATCCATTGAATCCGCCAGCAAAAAAACCCGCACCATTGAGCGGAAGCTGCGCCAGGTGGAGGCCATCGACCCCGGGGACGCGGTGCGGTACCTGAACGCGGAGGAGGAAGCAGATTCCGCCCCCGAACAGCAGGATTTCTGGGACGGCGACGCGGATTCGTAAGCGGATTCCGTCATTTCAACGCCCAAATCCCGCTTTTTGAACAGGTTTGCGG
>ODAI010696547.1_pt1 | contig 14068 bp, 12 predicted proteins | sample 1539321 | NCBI WGS metagenome assembly ODAI01 (sample SAMN02144231, study PRJEB22623) | gut metagenome | biome: sheep rumen | host: Ovis aries | place: New Zealand
AGCCAGCGAGGGTTGTATGCGAGATGCATTATCAATCATGGAGTCATTCTTTGACACAGACACCCTCATTACTGATGTTGTGGCTGATACGCTTGGTATATCAGACGAAGATGCAGTATTTGGTGTTTTAAATGCCATTTCTAATGCTGATGCGCCTACGGCTATCAACGTAGTAAGAGAGCAGTTAAAGCGTGGAAAAAGCGCTCAGCTCCTTGTAAAAGCTATTATTTCAGCTATTACCGATACCATGTTTGTTCTCAATGGTACTGATGCTACAAGCGTAGTTAATACTGCAAAGTATAAACAGCTCCTTGGTGAGTACGCATCAAAGACTGACGTGGCAAGATGTCTTGAACTTTCCAAGGCTTTAGGAGAAGTGTATGGAACACTTACTAAGGTTCCCGATGCTGCTTTTCTTATCGAATCTTCACTTATTAGAGTGATCAGGGTTGAATCAACCTCAAATCTTCCGATAGCGAGGATTGAAGATATTGAGAGGAGGCTGGCCATCTTAGAAAAGAATGGCGTATCTGTTGTATCTAATACAGTTCAATCTGCAGATCCACCGATTGTGGAAGGGGCAGTTGCAGAGGAGGAGACAAATGTTGTTGACTTCCCTAATACCGCTGATGAAACTACAAGCGAATCTGCTGTTGAGAGTATTGAGGGGATAAATATGCCTGTTGATGTAGAAGACGGTTTTGTTTCTGCTGATATTGGCGATGATATTCCTTTTCCAGAGGATGAGTTCTTAATTCCTTTCGATGAGAATCCTAATCTTGTCGAGAAGAAACCGGAAACGGTTGCAACTCCCCCTGTTGATATAGCACCTACAACACCAACAACTCAGCCTGTTGCAAAGCAGACCGAGCCTGTCCCTGCTGCCGCAGAAGAAGATGATATATTTGCTCATCTGCCACAGGGTACAACAATCGTAAACAATGACACTGCTACAGTTCCTGCCGAGCCTACTGTTGCTCCGCAGAATAAAACTGTAGCTGAAACATGCGCAAAAGAAACACCGATAGTCGGCAATGAGGAACCTGTTATTACATCAGATAATAATAATCTGATTGGCGCTGGTTTCGATGGATTTGCCGACTGGCTTTAACGACACAAGTTTAAGCAAAGAGTTCGTTAGGGAGCTGGGAACTTTCCCGGCTTTCCAAAACGTACTTGGTACTTTTGCTGCATGATCTTAGAAAGGAGTAATTAAAATTATGTATAGTGTAGTAAAAAGAGACGGTTCAGCCGTAGAATTTAATATCAGTAAGATTACAAACGCAATCACAAAGGCGTTTGTAGCTCTTGACAAAGAGCATAATCAGAGCGTGATTGATCTCATCGCTCTTAGAGTTGCCTCTGATTTTGAGGCAAAGGTTAAAGATGGCAAGATTACTGTTGAGGAAATTCAGGACAGTGTTGAGAAAGTCCTTTCTGAGGCAGGGTATCACGATGTAGCCAAGGCTTACATTCTTTATCGTAAGCAGCATGAAAAGGTACGTAACGTTAGCGGTACTGTTGTTAATTACAAAAATCTTGTAGACAACTACCTCAAAGTAAATGATTGGAGAGTAAAGGAGAACTCCACAGTTACATATTCTGTTGGCGGTCTTATCCTTTCCAACTCAGGAGCTATCACAGCTAATTATTGGCTGTCAGAGGTTTACGATGAAGAGGTTGCAGAGGCTCACAGAAGTGCTGCGATCCACATCCATGACCTTTCAATGCTTACAGGTTACTGTGCTGGGTGGAGCCTTAAACAGCTTATTCAGGAAGGACTTGGTGGAGTTTCCGGGAAGATTACTTCCGCTCCAGCAAAACACCTTTCAACTCTTGCAAACCAAATGGTTAATTTCCTTGGTATCATGCAGAATGAATGGGCTGGCGCACAGGCTTTCTCATCCTTCGACACATATCTTGCTCCTTTTGTAAAGGCTGATAATCTGTCTTACAGTGAGGTTAAGCAGGCTGTTCAATCCTTCGTTTATGGTGTTAATACACCTTCTCGTTGGGGAACACAGGCTCCTTTCTCAAATATCACTCTTGATTGGACTGTTCCTAATGATCTTAAGAACCTTAACGCTATTGTTGGCGGTAAGGAAATGGATTTCACTTATGGGGATTGTCAGAAAGAGATGGATATGGTCAACAAGGCTTTCCTTGAGACCATGATTGAAGGTGATGCTAATGGACGTGGATTCCAGTATCCTATTCCCACATATTCAATCACCCGTGATTTTGATTGGAGCGAGACAGAGAATAACAAGCTCTTATTTGAAATGACAGCTAAGTACGGTACTCCTTACTTCTCAAATTACATCAACTCCGATATGGAGCCTTCTGATGTAAGAAGTATGTGCTGTCGTTTGCGTCTTGACCTTAGGGAGCTTAGAAAGAAGTCTGGTGGCTTCTTCGGATCCGGCGAGTCAACAGGTTCAATCGGTGTAGTTACTATAAATATGCCTAGAATTGCCTACCTTGCAAAGAACGAAGATGATTTCTACAGAAGACTTGACCACCTTATGGATATTTCCGCAAGGAGTCTTAAGACCAAGAGAGAAGTTATAACAAAACTTCTTGAGCAGGGCTTATATCCTTACACAAAGAGATATCTTGGCGGTTTCTCTAACCACTTCTCAACCATTGGTCTTATTGGTATGAATGAAGTCGGCTTGAACGCAAAGTGGATCGGCGCTGATATGACAGATGAGCGCACACAGAAGTTCTCTCAGGACGTTCTTAATCACATGAGAGAGCGTTTATCTGAGTATCAGGTGAAGTATGATGGTGATCTCTATAACTTAGAGGCAACACCAGCAGAGTCAACCACTTATCGTTTTGCTAAGCATGACAAGGAGCTTTATCCTGACATCATCACAGCAAATATGAATGGTACTCCTTACTACACCAATTCTTCCCATCTTCCTGTTGGATATACTGAGGATATTTTCTCAGCGCTTGATATCCAGGACGAACTGCAGACACTTTACACATCAGGAACAGTTTTTCACGCCTTCCTTGGCGAGAAACTTCCGGATTGGAAAGCCGCAGCTACTCTTGTTCGTAAGATTGCGGAGAACTATAAACTTCCATATTACACAATGTCACCTACATACTCTGTATGTAAGGAGCATGGCTACCTTGTTGGTGAGCAGCAGTATTGCCCTCACTGCGGAGCTAAGACAGAGGTTTATAGTCGTATCACAGGTTACTATCGTCCTGTTTCTAACTGGAATGATGGAAAGGCTCAGGAGTATTTAGACCGTAAGGTTTATAATATTGGTAATTCCAAGCTCACTCACGATGGCCCTAAGAAGATTGTATCTTCTGGACAGGCTAAGTTTCTTGCAAATGTTGATTTGACTCTTGTAAAGACAGAGACTTGTCCTAACTGCAAGATCGCAGAGAAGTTGCTTGGAGACGCTGGCATTTCTTATGCTCCAGTTTATGCTAATGAGAATGTCGAGCTTGTTAATACGCTCAATATTGTAAGCGCACCTACACTTGTAGTCTCCTATAATGGAGTTTACGAAAAGTATGTTGGTGTTTCCGAGATCAAAGGTTATATTGACCTTATGAATCGGAAAGAGGCTTGATTCTGAGACATAATTTTGATAGGGAGTTGCTTTAAGCAGCTCCCTATTTTATTATGGGTTGCTCTTCGGAGCAGGTCATAGTAAAGTAGGGAGCTTTGCCCTGATATAAATTTGTACTATAAACATTGTTTTTAATATAAGGAGAAGAGAAATTGGTTATTAAGAATGTGCAGTATTTTAGTGAAATGGATGCGCTTAGAGAAAGCCTTTATGCGGAATGCCCCGATGAATATGCTCGTCCCAAAGACATCGGGAATGACAGAATTACCATTTTGGGGCCTCTTTTTAGGCTTCGTGGCACAACGCTCATAATAGCAGAAGGTACTTATTATGTTTATGATGAGGACTCTGATTCATTGGAACCTAGTTTTTCAGTGTCTCTGCTTTATAATGCTTATTCAGAACCGGATTTAGACAATCCTTTGTATTGGGAAGAAGGTTCTCCAGCCACGATGTTCCATCATTTTGCGATCATGCAGGAAGAACTTGGTGTTGATACTAAGTTTTATTTAAATAAAGGTGTGGCTTAAGAAAGATGAGGGAGCAAAGCTCCCTTGTCTATTTTTTTTGCTCTTAAACTTGTATAATGCATTATTTTGTGTTATATTTGCATTGGGAACACTTGTTTGCTTTAAGTTATAGGAGGCACATTATGAGGGAGTTTTCACAATATTGTTCGGAAGATTTTAAACAGTATTTCCATGACTTTTCATTCTCTAAAAATGCTAACACAAGGAATGAGTATATCAGTTACATTAATATTCTTTGTGGGTTCTTGGAAAAAGATTTCCTGGACATTACACCAGCAGATGCTCAGAGATTTCATTCATATATGGATAATAAGAGAAATGATGGTAATCTGCACAGGAAGACAATTAACGTAAGGCTTGCATGTTATAATCAGGTAGCCATGTATATAGCGGATAGAAGAGACGGTTATCGTAATCCGTTCTCCCGGCTCATTCGCCTGTCTGTAAAGAATGATTTTGACCCGAACAATGTACCTACTTTTGAAGAACTTGACAAGCTCTTTACTGAGGCGAGAAAGGATCCGAAGGACTTTTTAATCCTTTCACTTGCTACAAGGTGTGCATTGTCAGCTTCAGATATCCTAAGGCTTGAAACTTCTTCCATCATAGTTAATGATGATAAGGTACAACTTCACATCAAATCAAGCAGCGACTTCGATGGCGAAATGTTTATCCTGCTGCCTGATGATGTAAGGGATATTCTAAAGGACTATCTTTCCAAGATGTGTATCAGCCTTGATAGTAAGGTTCCGCTGTTTACAAACAAGTGGAAAAACCCCATGACTATTCAAAATGTTGATCAGCTGATAAAGAGGCTTACTACAAAGTGTAACCTTGAAAGGTACACTCTTAAAGATTTTAGGGCTAGGGCTATTGCTGATATGGTAAGCAGTGGCGCATCGATGGAAGAGATATCGGAGTACACAGGGTTGAAGTTCCAGCGGCTTGAAATGTTTTACCGAAATCTAACTTCAGATAGCTGTGTGGTTGAAAAAGTATGTCCTCCGAACCTTGTGAACTTTAGATTGGTGACAAATTGATGTATTTTAATCTGTATCGTCCATTTTGAGCGTTTTTAATCTTTCGCCTGTATTTTCGATTTTATTTCTACAGACTCAACAAAATACCAAAAGAGCCGTTAGAAAAAAGTATTCTATCGGCTCTTTCTTTTTACGTCTATTTTTTAATCTTTATTCAAAAAGTTTTTTTTACTTTTAAATTTTTTTTTACTTTGATTGTTTTTATGTCTTATTTTTTAGAACTTTTCTTGCGGCTTTCCGTTTGTGTTCCTCATCACTAACTACATAATGTTTTGCAGTGGTTGAAATGGAAGAGTGTCCTAGAGTATCAGCAACGAGTTTAATGTCTCCTTCATCAAGATACAATCCTGTGCCGTATGTCTTTCTGAAAAGATGTGCGTGGATCTTGTTGCCATACTCAGGCTTGCCAAAAGCCAACTTGCTATATTTCTCAATAAGGCATTGTATCCCTCTAACTGAAAGACGCGTCTTTCTCCGTGATAGGAAAAGGGCTTTTTCGTTATCGTCCGGTTCAAAAGACGCACGGGTGTAGGGATATCCTTTATACTTTCCAATCCCCAGGTATCTTGTTAGGGCATCACCCACCTGTTCATCAAAGTATAGGATCTGCTCGTTACCACCTTTTCGCACTATGCGAATTGTGTTTTCTTCAAAGTTAATGTCTGTAGTATCTACACCTACCAGCTCTGATATTCGCATCCCGGTTCCGAGGAACAGCATCATTATCGCATAGTCCCTGCTTACGCATTTCTTGTTATGCTTAGTTTGATAATCTGTCATTCCGGTTTCGTGTTCTATTACATTAAAGAGCTTGTCTATCTCATTGTCCGTAAGTGTAATGATTGGCTTTCTGTGTATCTTTGGCATATCAATGAGGTCAATGGGATTTCTGTTGATCAGTTCTTTCTTTATTAAATACTTGCATAGGGACTTAACGCTTGATAGTTTGCGCTGGATTCCGTTCTCGCCGTTTTCTCTGTTATCATCAAGGAACGTAGTGTACGCTTTGAGGTCATCCTCGGTTAGTTCATCAAGTATTGATACAGGTATGTCCTTTATGTCCTTGTCGGCAAGCTGTGGCAGGTAGTCTCTTAAGAATGTAAAGAAGATCCTGAGGTCTGTAGCATATGCAAAGGCTGTCTGTTTTTCGAATATAAGGCTCTTAGAATTAAAATACTGCGTGCAGAAGTAAGGCAGTTGCCCCTCTAGTACACGCAGTTTGGCTGCATAGCGTTTATTCAGTTTGGAATGATATGTGTTTGCCATGATTTTATTTTACCATATAAATATGCACGAAAGACATCTTTCACGCACATTTATGCTTTAAAAATATATGGCTCTTTTCAGAGCCTTGATTTTACTGCATTTGCGCTGTTTCTTCTATATAATATTATACTTCGCCCGGTACTGATAGTCTACCATAGCATGTTATTATTTTCTGTTTCTTTTTACAGAACGCTTTGTGTGCTTTTTAGGCTTGGCTACCTTGGCGATCACGATTATAACGATACCTGCAGTTACGATTTCCTCGGCGGTTATGCTGTAGTGAAAATCAATCCTTTCATTGAGTGCCTTGCCGATTGCCTGTGAAAGCTCGTTGTCCTCTAAGGCTAAACTATAGTTTGTTGAAAGGAGGTCTATGTATCCGACTTTTGCAGGAAGGAAGAATGTTGTCTTAGTAAGGTCATAGGCTGTGTATGTATCTTCTCCAGTAAGTCTGATTGCATTATATCTGTGGTCATTTCCCGATACAATCTTGCAGTCAATTCCGAATCTGTCGCACAGGAGGTATGTAAGTGCTGAATACTGATTGCAGATTATCTTTTTATCTGAATTGTAGGCATCTACGAAATTCTTGTTATCGCCCCAGTCAGTTCTTGCGAACATATCGTATGTGTAGGTCTTTCCTATGTACTTAATGATCTGATTGAGTGTTTCCTTGTCAGTTGCATCCTCATTAAGGTTGGCTCTTATCTCTGCCTCCATTGTATCAAGGAGCTTTTCTGATTCGTTGATGTCGAAGGGGTTTACAAGGACAACTTCTAACTTTCCATTGTTGTATTTTCTGAGCTTAAGGCTTGTTCCTCTTCCTATCATCATATCTGCATCGTATGGACTGTCGGTATCTATCTTGATTGCCTCTGCTATTACGCTGTGGGCTTCGTCCATGTTATCCAGGTAAGCTACTGCACTGTCCTGTCCGCTTTCAAGCTGTGAGTGGATTGAGTCGGCTGCTTCAGATGCCTTGATGGTTGTAAAGCTCGTTGCAAGCATTGTTGTGAGTATCAGAATTATTAAGTTTGCCTTATTTCCTATCTCTCTTAACATATCGGTCTCTTTCTATCCTGTGGAGAATTATTAAAACTATGATACCTGCTATATCTAACGTGTTCATCGCCATTCCGAAGATGGTAGTTGTTGGTGTTCTTAGATTGAGGTATGTGATTATCAGTGCTATTATGGTTCCCAATCTGATCGCCATCAGATTTTTTATATCCGGTGTTGGAAGTATTGGGAGAACACCTTTCATTATTTCTCTGAATGCGTCCCTTCCATCCTCTGATACTACTCCAAGGAGTGTTCCTTTTCCGTTTCTCTTGTAGAGGATCCTGACATCTACTGTTATATCGTTGTAGTAAAGGGTTGCTTCGTATATCTTTCCTCGGAGAGTTTTCTTTATCAGGTCTGATCTGATTATTCCTACTCCTGCGAGTTGTAGCTGTTTGGTTGAAATCCTGCTTATATACATTAGCTGCGCTCCTATCTCTTTTCTTATCATAATTATAGCAAGACACCCATTGGGTGTCAATAGGAAATATTGTGATTTTATATATTCTTTAGAAAGCCCGTGGTTACTGGATTTTTGGCAAAATAAAAAGGCCGAAGCATTTAAGCATCTGCCTTAAGAATAATATTTGCAGTATTCCTAATCGGAACCCGCCCTCCTTGCACCTTCGTGCAAACACAAGAAATATAATTTTTAATTAACTACATTATAGCACAATATTGTTTCATTGCAAGTATTTATTGAACTGTCACTGTTGTGTGGTTGAAAATAAGTATATATGGAATGATGGAGGTACTATGGGTAAACTTGTTATACCGCCCTGCTACAAATATATTGCTCAAAGCCTTATGACCCCGGAAGATAGGTATCAGTTTTCGAGACAGCTCTTCGAAAGACTTAAATTATCCGGTGCGGATCCTGACGAGAGTATGATGTTATACTCTTCTGTTAGTATGCCTCCCTCTGTGGGGCATCCGTGCAGTTATAATGGTGTCACTCTAAATCCCCAGGACTATTATGAGCATATTATGGGTCTTACAGATATTTCCTGCGTAAGCTGTCCTCAATATTATAAGTCCTGTCTTAAGCCAAATAATCAGAACAATGTCTGTCAGCTTTGTGACTTATCTAAATCGTGTAAGATATCGAACTATTCTGTGGAGTGTTCTATCTTTAAGTTTGTGATCTCTGACCGAAAGAATCTTGTTAAGTTTGAGGGACTTGGTGTAAAGGGTGTATTCAAGTATGTTTTTGACATAGTAGCTGAACTTCCTAACGCTGAGCCAGCTATTGTCCCTCTGCTTGATATTGCCTATTCTGTAATATGTTCTCAGCCGGATGCTGTGTATTCTCACGATGATATAAGTGAACGATTAAAGAGCCTTATGGGTGAAATCAGCTTTAGTGCATCCAAAATTCCTAGTGTTCAGAGCGTAATATTGGGTAATCATAAAGCTCTTCCTGTAGCGTGGGAGCTTGTTATGTCCGATATCCTCTCTGCTACTGATATGAACTTTGATGAGGTCTGTTCTGAAGTATCTAAGATTGATCTTTCGTCCAGTAAGCGCAAAAGAGCGAATAAAAAGAAAAAGCCTATTGTAGAGGAAAATCCTCTTTTTGAATATCTTGATAATGTTGGTAAGGAGTCTGTCGCTGCGCCTGAACCTCCTAAGGATGAAGTGGCAGAGCAAGTTGAGCCTGTTTCTGATGCTGAATCTTCTGAAACGTTGGAACAGTCTGAGCAGCAAGAACCTGAAAGCCGTGTCGTAACTATTGAAATGCCTGACGATGATGAACTTCCATTTGGTGCTGTTGATGTTGTACTCGAAGGTGGTGACATTGAACCGCCCGATTTGCCACAGGAAGTATTAGATGAGTCTGCAGAAGAGTATAGCGATAGTGATATCGTGAGCGAGGGTGATGAGTATTCAGATGCAGAAGCCGCAGCAAGTGACCCAAGTTGGTACGGGGAACCTGATGAAGAGACCCAAACAGTAGATGATAATCCAAGTGATAATGTAGATGGCCAGGAACAAACGATGGATACCGAGCCTCAATCCGAGATTGCGGAGACATCAGAACAGACAGCTCCCGCAGTACCAGAGCAAGAGCCAAAGGTACTAAAGTATCGTGTTCCGCCTATAGACGAGAGCGACCTTATATTTAATATTGTCGTAAATAAAAAGACCTTCAAGAACTATGCAAATTCCTACAAATCTAAGGAATCCGAAGTATTTACCGCTTTGCAAAAGTCCAAGAGATTACCTTTGGAAGTGATCTATGACGAGAATGGAGCTGCGTATCTGTTTATGTTCATCAGAGCAATGGGTCAGTTTGTCTACTGTCCTATCGAACAGAGGATGCCAAACAGTATTATTGCCATTCTTCTTAGTAAGAGCGTTGTGAAGATATGTTATCAGCCATATTTTCTATATTCACTTCTTAGGATATACGATATAAGGGTGTGTGGAGTGTATTCGATCTGTACAGTAGATAGTCTGCTCCATCCCGAAGCACAGATAGCATATTATAATGATTTCTTTGATGTATATGCTGGGGACTTCCCTAATATAACTCCTGTTGATACCGGATTTCAGGAGTTTGATTCTCTGATCCTTAATATGCAGAAGTATATCCTTATCCATGCAAGACAAACAAGAAGTCCTTTTGACAAGTCGGAGTATGTTAAGCGTCATTCAAGAGATGAGGTATTGGGTAGTTCATTCCTTAGGATTATCAATCTTAAGACTAATGACTATCTGTTCTCATTGGAGCCAAGTGGAAAGATTGTCTATAATCAAAACTTCGAACAACAGGCACGTCACGATGGTTTCTTTGTAACCTACTCCGTTGGAGCAGAAGATATTGGAGAACTTGCTCTTAACGACCTTTATCTCGATGCGTTGTATGAACTTAGTAATAAAGGGAGATTTAGGAAATATAATATCCAGCTCGTAACTATGACACGGACAGCTATGGTACTCTTTATTGGAGAGTCAGAATATGAACTCATCACGACAGCAATCCAAAAATTCTTTAACCGGTATGCCCTGACGCACAGGATGGAGAAGTTTGAATTAAATGTCGCTCATCAAAGGATTTACTGTAAGACGCAAAAGGGTGCAAAACAGGGTCAAATACCACGTACATACGAACAAGCAATGGATCTTCTTATTACCACTAATGACACAGTATCGGTTAATGAGACTCATGTTGTCAAACGTGGTAAAGCAAAAAGGAAAGCGCAGACGCAATCGTTCAAGCCTACATAATAAGACAATATATCACATCCAAATGGCTAGTACAGAGTTTGTATTAGCCATATCTATTGTCTGTTTTGGGGGATTATTATGTGGCAGTAGGATGGCTAGTATAGACTTTTATAGAAATGCCGTAAACCGCATGAATACTAAGCTCATATTTAGATTGTCTTTGAGGATTTATTCTCTCCTAGCCTACCCTATTTTACCCATGCCCTCATCTGCCAAAACCTCTTTTACTTGTTTGCACACTCACTCATCCATGGCATACTGCATCCTCTTCTTTTGGCTACTATGTTTGGCTCTGTATCCCCTACTTTGTTTTGCACTGTTTGGCACTTTCTTTTTTGCTCTCTTTCTTTTTCACCGCCTAACGGCATAACTACTTTTTTGCGCTCTCATCGGCAGCAGGCTTTATTGCCACAGCCCCACATCCAGCCGGGGCGAAAATTAACCTTTTGTTTTGTTGGCTCTTTGTGTTATGTTCTCGCTTATGGATCGCTCGAACTGGCTACCCAGGATATTTATTCCAAGCCTATAGGTAAGTAAATAAGTTTGTTTACTTAATATGCTTTATAGGCAGCAGCCTTATTGCTTCTCAATACTTCTTTTGTTTTAGTCCGTGGGTCTAAGGCCCCACTCATAGGCGGGGGGGCGATTTCTAAGGCTATATATAATACTACTCGCTTATATTTCGCTCGTATGGATATTGTTGTAGGGTGAGTATATATTATAAGTAAGGTAGTATATATGTTTATATAGCTATATAAGGATTAGGTATCAGTATTGATAAATAAAGATATGGGTATTCCTGTGCTATGTCTTTTGCTTTGGGCAGAGTGTCTTAGAGTCCTGTGAACGGATCCTTTGGTTTCTTACTGTCGCTCAGAAGTCCGATGATGGCTATGGCAAATAACGCTATGGATATGAGAGCTAATACTAACGCCAGTATCATCATGGCATTGGCTACTTGTAGAAACTCTGCATATAGATATGGGGCTAGTGGTAGTGCCTTTTGGGATATCTGCAGACATTGGGTTCCGGATACCCAACTTGCCAAGGCAAGGAACATGATCACTGCTGCTACTAAAGTAAGTGGTGTCTTGTGTGTTTCGTTTGTGTTCATATTGATGAACCTCCTTCATTGTTTTCTATATCTTTAATTATGGTAAAAGAGTTCATCAATTTTTATTTTTCAATACTCTTTTCTGTAAAAATAACCGGCAGCAGGATCTTTAATATTAAGTTATAAATTATAAATTGGAGCGCAAAGCCCTATCTTTTGCTTAGAGGCAGGGTTTTTATATTACCTTTATAATAACCTATTTTGTGGTAATTATTTCCCTGATATTGAATGCCACGCAGACAGCGTTTTATAAATATTATCTACAACCTTGTTAATAATGTATTTTGTGATATGTTTGTTATCGAGCCTGCTGCCTCGCCCAGGAATAACACGCAGATGGCATTTTTAATATTTGAATGATTTTCCCCTACAAAAAAGCCGCTACCTGATGGAATGGTAGCAGCTCTGTTTTGAATACAGCTTTATTTAGTTTTGTTTGTCAAAATAGGTTGCTTTTTCACCATAATATGATTCCCATTTTGCAATGTAGATATCCGTGTAATCTTCAAGTGCTCTTTTTAACCTTGAAAGATCCTTGTCAGATATATGGGAACCATTGGATGCGAGAAGAACCTTTTCATTGCTCAATATCCAGAACTTTGTAGAATTTTTAGATGGAATGCCATTTGTTACGTGAATATGTATGGGTTCTAGTGGTTTACCCTCGTTTGATCATATATAGGGAAACTAGGCATAGGCATCTTCCTTGGAAAACTCTAATGCCGTGTGACCACTGCGATCAACATACTTCCTGAACTCTTTTAAATCTTCTTTTGAAAAGCCTTTGACTTTTTCAAAATCAGAGCCGGGATAATCAATCTGTGCTGAATCAAAAAATCCTTTTTCATTAGGTCTTTCAAAGTAGATGGTAATAAACACGCTTCCATTGTCGTGTTTTTTTAGGTCTGAATATGTCACTTCCAGACCGTTTTCAAATGACAAAAGCGGATTATGTTCCATAGTGACTATCTCCTTTGACATAAAGCCTTCCTCCTTTCCTCTTTGATGTTTAATATATCAAGCAGGATAAGGAAAGCCTCACCCTACTCAATAACATAATGTTAGTTTTCAGGTGATAAACCTGTATTCAATTTGACACCTTTATGCGCTATTGTGTCTTATAAAAGATGCCTGAAACTTCGCCCATCCAAGAATCGCTATTGCTATCTTTTCTGTCGCTACACGCATTAAACGAAGCTGTCTCGTTTTAATCAAACAGACTACTCAAAATTACATATAATTACACCTTCATTATATCAAATCCCAATGTTTTATCAATGTTCTAAGGATACTGCTGCCGCTTTCCCACATAGAACGCAGATGGCGTTTTAAGAAAAATATTTTTGAATAACCTGAGTGCCGGGAACAAAACCCTGCTGCCTTTTGTCTGCTTATTAAACCACGAGTTCAATGCTTTTTCTGCAGAACTGTTCCATAATGGTCTTATCAATACTAAGGAGGTCTTTTGCATGAAGTATATTGATGAAAAGCTCTCAGGAGAGCGCATGAGGAAGATAATGGATGAAAAGGGTATTTCTATTACTGAAGTATCAAAACGTATAGGAATTAGCTATGAGGCCGTATCCAAGTGGATTAAGGGTAAGTCCTTTCCAGAGGCCAATAATCTTTTTCTCTTGTCCAGGATCCTTGACGTAACTGTTGATGAGCTGGTAGTACCAAAGAAGGACAATGTCGTAAAGATGTCAGTGGAACAAGCCTTTAAGATATATGGGGATATTATCATTGATTATACTTTTGAATGCCATTGCAGAGAATGTGGCAAGAATTATGACGAAGTAGATGAAGAATACTCTTTTGAGGGAAATATCCGTGATTTTGAGTATCATCAGAAACACTATGGAGTAATAGACCTTGATGAAGAGATTTATCGGCTAGAAGGTAACAGGTTTGCCCTCTATAGAACTGCTCCGGATGATGGAATATGTAGTGACTGCTCTGATGAGGAATGAACTTGATAAGGCAGCAGGTGTGGTTTGTCCTGCCGCCCTATCTTTATATGGCATCTTGTATTGCCTGACTTTCTTTCCTTACAAAGAAATCTTTTGTTTCAAGCCTCTTAAGAAAACTTCCTTGGGAGAAGTCAATCATTAACGAGCTGTGCATCTCTGAATCCTCACACAGATAATACCTTGCCTTGCCAGACTGCTTACAGAGAATATACTTTCCGTTGGAAATTTGGTACACATCCACAGGATATGACTGGTG
>ODAI011848083.1_pt1 | contig 14068 bp, 3 predicted proteins | sample 1539321 | NCBI WGS metagenome assembly ODAI01 (sample SAMN02144231, study PRJEB22623) | gut metagenome | biome: sheep rumen | host: Ovis aries | place: New Zealand
CCCAGCTCTTCTCAAAGGCCTCGAACTCCGACTTCAGCCGATTGCTGAACTTCTCACTGAGCGTCCACACATCCTTCAGGTTCTTGACGAGTGTGCCAAAGCGCTCACTTGGTACGCTGCTGGGCGTGAAGCGGGTCATACGGCTGAAGCCTCCACGTACATAGCCATACTCCTTGCCTGGATAGTAGGGGAGTGGATAGTCAGTGATGTCCTTGGTGTCGTCAACGGTGAAATAGCTGAGCTTGCGAATTGTTTCATAGTCGCTGAAACAATTGTTGGCTCTTCCTTCGAGCTTGCTCAGCGTGCCGGCATACTTGCCGCCCTTGTCGGTGTAGGTGAGCGACTGCGAGGTAGTGGCATAAACTTTGAAATTGCCGCTGTTGATTTCCTGTCCACCCACAAACACGACATTGCTCAAATAAGCCAGATAGATGTAGGGATCGACGAGGCGCCGCTTGTAGGTTTTGTAGAGTTTGGTCGTTGTGGCGTCGAGTGTCAGACTCTCATCCGTAGTAGCAATCCAGTCCTCGCGTTTCGGATTGTTGGCAATCTCTGTCACCTTCATGCCGATGAAAGGAAGCTCATACAGATGACCGTCGTTCTGCCAGTCGGTGTTGTCCATCACATTGATGTTCATGCGGGCCACCCAGGTGGTGTCGTAGACCGTCTTGTCCTTCTCGCTGCGGCTGACGAGGTAGTAAAGGCGTAACTGGCCCTTGTCGCCTTTCTCATGCTCCAGCCTGATGGGTTCCTTGGCTACGATGAGACAGTATCGCTTGCCGTCCACCGTGCCGCTCACCACCTTGCCTTCTTTCTTGCTGAGGCGCATGTTCGACTCCCACTCCCACCAGAGATGGCCTTTCTTGAAGGCCTTGCCGCTGATGTCGGCAGTAAGGGCAATGATGGGGTACTGCACATCGTGGGCATGGGCATCGAGATACTCACCGTTCTCGTTGCCGTCGAACATCAACTGGTTATAGTACGACGGGTAGGCAATGGCCACATAGTCCTGAACGTTCACCACATCGCCAATCGCAGCCTGGGGCCCTGTGCGGAAATAGTAGAACTTCTCCTGATACCAAGCCTTGTTCTCATATTTCTGCTTCTTGGGGTTGTACGTCATTGGGTCTTTCTCCACGCCGTTCACTATCTCTTTGGCGTAGCCAGACACCTTCAGGCTGTAGCGGGTGTCGGGCTCCAGGTCGAGCAGGTTGATTACGTGCTGTATGCCACCAGGATTGCCCAGGAACGCGTAGTCCTTGTGGTTATAGGAATTGGAGTAACGATAGCCGTTCTTGTCGTAGTAGTATTCCTTATAATAGACGAGGTTGCCGTTCTTGTCGAACTTGCGCAGCTCTACGTTGGGGTTCATGTGGAAGATGAAGGTGCGGCTGGCCTGTGTCTCCAGCTGTTGGCGGCTGGCCCCACTCTTCTCTTCAATGCGGTCGAGCTCGTTCTCGTCGAGTAGACGGAAGTGCTGGTCGATGGCGGCTGTTGTCTTCAGTACAGGTTTAGAGAGGAGCTTCGGGTTGATACGGTTCTTGTCGTCCCAGCCCTCGTCGCGAGTGTCATAGCCGATGCAGTCGCCGAACAGCTCGAAGTCATCGAGCGGATTGCCATGGAACTCCTTACAGAAGGTGCCGCACTCGAACTCGTAGGTGCGGTCGATGTTCACAAGGCCGTTGAGCAGTGACAGGTAGCAGCGCGCCTCACCGGTGAAGTAGGTGGGGTTAGGTCCCTGGAACTTGAAGCAGCCGCCGACGCCGCCCTTGAGGATGCTGATGCTGTCGTTGAAGAAGCCCAGGTTGATGCGCACGCCGAGGTCGGCCTCTAAGGAGGCATAGAGCTGTCCCTTGCCGTACCAGTCGTGGTAGCCCATGTTGGCACCATACTGTGCACAGGGCTGCGGTGTCTTGAACTTCGTCAGCGCGATGTCGAAGCCTGCCGTGGCATCGAACGAGCCGTAGAGCAGTCCGAAGTCGAGTTTGATATAGCCATAGGCCGTGGCGCCGAGCATGACGCCGCCGCCTGCCTCGGCTGCTTCCAGCGCCTTGTTCATGGCGTCGCGACGGGCAATGTCGGCCTCGCTGAGGCTGGCGCTCTTGACGCCCTCGCCCTTCGAGCCGCCATCGAGGAAGGCGCGCACCTTGGGCGGGATGGGCGGCAGCTTGCCACCGCCTGGCAGCTCGTTGCCCAGGCAGAGGTAGGCGTTGGCACCAATCTTCACCGTGGCGATGGGCGACTTGAAGTCGATGAGGTGGAAATAGCAGCGTTTCTTCTCATCGGCCTCGGGGTTCTTGCCGTCGCCGGGCTCTCCCAGATAGACGTGCCACCTGCATTGCGGCAGCCGCTTACCCTTCTCCTTGAAGGTGATGCGGAAGTCGAGTGCCACGTGGCCTCCTGATGAGAACTCGAGGCCGGGGTCTTCCTCGTTCCTCCCTCCTCCTTCCTCGTTCCACGTTCCCCCCGACTCACCGTCGTTGTCGCCAATCTTGTCGGCCAGACTGCCCGTGACACCGCTCACCAGCGCGTAGCCCTTCTCCTTCAGCTTGTCGATCTTGTCCTTGAACTTTTGGGTCGTTTCTTCTATCTTCTTGGCCAAAGCCCCTGCATCGCACTTCGCATCGACGGTGACGTTCAGGGCCAGATACTGGTCCTGCTGGTCGTTCTGATAGACGATAGAGGCATCGCCGTCGACCATGCCGTCGACAGCCTTCAGCCTGCCGTTGAACACGAACGAGGTCAGTCCGCCCTTGCCTTCGCCGTTCAGGTCTTTGTCGTAGATACAGGTCATCTCGAAGTCGCCATCGAGCACACCCTCGCCCGCTGTGGTGCTCAGGCCGATGCCCAGCACGATGCCGATGAGTCCTCGCTCGGCCGTGGCGCCCAGGGGATCTTTATCGGCGCGCCGACAGTTGAAGTAGAAGCCGCCCGTGATGCTGGTAATCTTCACCGGCGTGATCTCGATGCCGACCTTCGAGCCCACCTTTGCCTTTAGGAAGCCCCAGGTGTACTGGCTCTGCTTCCCCCTGTCCTGGGTGTAGTAGCCAGCGCTGGCCTCAATGATGAGGAAGTCGCCGGGCAGCCGGAACTCCACGTCGCCGCTGTAGCCCTCTCTGTCGCCTGCCTCGTGGTGCAGACGGCCGTTGAACACACACTCGGCAAAGGTGCTGTTCAGCTCGATATCGTTGAGAACGGGTTTCTTGAATGTTATCTTCAGGCGCGACAGGTCGCCCGTATTGTCTACCTTCGCCTTGAGTGAGAGCGACACGGCAGCCGTAAGGTCGATGCCCTCGACGATAGCCACCTTGCCCGAGGGGGTCAGGGTGAGGATGTTCTCGCTTTGCTTCGTCTTGTCGTCTTTCTCCTCCTGGTAGGTGAGGTCGAACTTCAGCAGCGTGAACTCGAAAGGCCCGATGCGCTTCGGCGGGGAAGCCAGGCCCCAGGCGCCACGGCTGATGTAGCACTTGTCCTCGACGAGTGCGTATTCGTAGTTGCTGATGAGCTTCTTGCCGGAGACCTTGCGGGCCTTCTCCTGCATGGCCTTCTCGTAGACCGACGTCCACGCCTTCTCCTTGCAGTTGGCTATGCGCAGCTGGCTGAACACGATGCCCGGCAGCTCAAACTCCTCCTTGATGTTCAGCTTCGACCTGACGGCATCGCCGCCGATGGTCATCGTTCCGCCCATCATCAGTTCCACATGGGTCTGCAGCTTGCCATTCTCGGGGGTGGCTTCTACAAGCAGATAGGTCTGGTCCTTGTTGAAGCTGGCCTTGGCAGCAAAGAAGTCGAGGTTGAGCTTGTCGGTCTGCTGTGTCTTGAAGACGTAGGCATACTGCAGGTCGTCGTTCTGTTCCTGCTCCTGCAGCTTGTAGACGTTGCAGGCGTAGCCTATGCTGCCTTCGATGAGCGGCACGTCGATGGTGCCCGAGAAGTGACAGTTGGAGAAATCGTTCTGGACGAACTTCAGTCCCACGTTGTCGAGCGAGAATCCCCATCCGCCCATCTTGCCGGTCTTGGCTTTCAGCAGCTGGTTGGCATCGATGGCCAGCGTGGCACCGCTCTTGTCGAAGAACATGTCGGTGGCTTCGATGCTGAAACGGCGGTCGCCATCGACTTCGTCGCCCATCTCCAGGGCCTTGGGGAACTTCACGCTCAGCTCCTTGATGAACACGCCCTGCCAGGCAACATCGCTGCCCGTGAATGCCTTGCTCTTGTCGTAGCCCTTGGGGAAGGCTCCCATCTTGTCGCTGTTCAGCTGGCTGTGGTGGTCGATGACAATATTCTTGGCCGTAAAGGTCCAGCCTGGCAGGTCGTCGGCCTGGAAGGCATCCATCGATATGTCAGACACCAGCCACTCATCCCAGCTCTCTATCTCAGTCTGTATGTGGAGCGAGGGCTGTTCGTTGGTGAGCACACCGTTCACCTCCTTCTTCAGTCCGGGTATCGACATGTCGACATCGATGCCGAGCAGCTCAAACTTATCGTCGGCCCACGAGAGGAAGCAGCCGTTGGTGGGCTGGAGCAGATCGGTCGGTGCCTTGAAGGTGCAGGTGTAGGTGCTGTTGGGGTCTTTCACGGTGAAGTCGCGCAGCAGTGCCAGCGTGCCACCCTCCGGCAGGAGGCGGTTGGGCGAGATGCACACCCGCGGCAGTCCGAACACCAGAATCTCGTTGTCGGTATAGGCGCAGTCGTCGATGACGAACTCTGCCATGATGTTCATCGTAGCGTGGGTAGGCTCAAACTTCATGCCCACAATCTGAATGTCGCAAGGACTTTGGTTGATGTCGTCAGGCAGTCCCAATGGCATGTAGAGCTCTTCTATCTTGCCCTTGGTCAGCAGGTCGCAGGCGCACTTGCCGGCACGGATGTACTTATAATACTTGCTGATGTCGAGCTGTTCGGCCAGACCCTTGGACTCCTCGGCACCGCCCTGCTGAAGCTGGTCGGCACAGGCCAGCTGCTGCTCGCCGATGAGCTGGTCGACGCCCCAGTCGCTGAACAGTTTCTCTGTGACGTCGTTATGGCTCTGAGGGTCGTCAGAGTAAGAGGCGGCAGTACCTGAGAACACCCGGTCTTCGGTGTTGATCTTCAGATTTTCGAACTTCACGCATACGCCGATGTCGAAGCCCATAGGCCGCCACCACACACGGCCCTTGCCCGCAAAGCCATTCTTGGCATCGCCACCCGACACCTCGTCGATGACCATCTTGTACTCGCCGATGTCCACGGTGAGGCCCTTCAGCTTCTTAGCCGAGTGCAGCGTAGGCTCGGTATTGGTGATGATGGCCATGTCGGTGCATTGGAAATACTTCTTCGACAGCAGTTCGCACATGCCGAAGTCGATGATGTTGCAGTCGTCGACATAGGCGATGCTCTTCTCGTTGGTGCAGACGGGCTTTACACGCAGCAGTACGTAGTCGCCCTTCTCTACCTTGTCCTTGAAGTCGTCCCACTTGATGACGGTATTGTCGTCGTCGGTGACGAAACTATAGATAGGCTCTCCCTTTACGACCTCCTCGCGGTTGGTGTTGGAATGTCCGTTGAACAGCTGCACCTCGTAGTTGAACTCATGGCTGTTGTAGTCCTCTCCCGCACCGCCGATATGCTTCACGAAGATCCACCTCACGATGATGTCGGACGTGAGGAACCACTTGCGAGCCCCAGCTTCCTCGCTGAACGACGGTGTGGTTATCTGCGGGTTCTTATAGGTGTAGAGCGCCTCATCGCTGACCTCTGCACCGTAGCTACCCTGACCGAACACGAGGCGGCCCTCGTCATCGTCATCTTGCTTTTCTTCGTCATCGTCTTGCTTCTTGTTGTCGTCCACAATATCATCATTTTCAGTTTCCATCTCCGGCACGTCGACTTTCAGTCTGAAGAGAAGCAGGTTGCTCCTGCCGCTGTTCTCAATCGATGTCCAGTTGATGAAAGAGCCGTCGCTGTTGTTGTCGTAGGCGGTGACGCGGGCCACATAGGTGCGGTTGGTGAAGAAACGTGCATTGATAAGAGTTTTGCTCAAGGTGAACATAGGCGACAGCAGGTAGTCGGCTGTCTGGTAGACCTCGGTGTTGTGGTCGATGGCATCGTCGGGCTGCTGGTTGGGCAGCAGTTCAACAATGCGTAGCCTGTACTTGAACCGACTGGCCGCAGGGTTGCAGGCCACCAGGGGTGCCTTCCATGTGAAGATGGGAGCGGACACGTCGAGCAGTGCCACGCCGTCGTCGCTGTCGAAGGGCAACATGGGCATGATGAACTCAGGGGCCTGGGCCTTATAGCACACGGTGAACATGCAGGTGCCTGTATAGGGGTCGCTCATCACCACGGGCGACACCAGCTCGGGGTTCCACTGATAGGCAGTGATGTGAACCTGGTACAATCCTTCGGGCAACAGTCCGAAGCTGCCGTTGCTGAAATCATTGAAAAGGTTGGCAGGCGCACTGATCTCGTTGCTGGGTATATGGTCGAAGAGTCCTTTCATCTCAGACATCGACAGCGTATAGCTACCGTTGGCAGGGATGATGAAGGGTGCCTTGGGTTGCCGTTTCGGCGGTGTAATGATGTGCAGGTCGGATGCGGGCGATACCTGCTCAATCTCCAGACCGAGGTAAACGTTCTGTGTTTGGCCGGAAGTGTTGGTCAGTGAGACGGTGAAGTAGTTCCCTGGACTTGAGACATAGGCCGTAGCGAAAGGTGTGAGCACCTGACTGACAGGCGTCACGGTCACCACGATGTCTTGTGCCCTCAGTACGGTGCCAAAGAACACAGAACAAAAAATAAATATCAAGTGTCGTCGCAGGTTCATCTTCATACTTCTTACCGTCATTATGTTTATTACCTGTTGTTTTCTTTAGACCGCTGACCGCTTCTGATAGAGAAGAGGCTAAATGTGTAGGCGTAATTCAGACTGAGGGTGATGTCGGTCTGGTCGAGGTTGCTGCGCGTCTTGGTCATATTCACGTCGCCATATTTATAGAACGAGGCCGAGGTAGAGAATACGTGTACTTTCTTCAGTGTCAGACTGGCAGCGATGTCTCCACCCATAGAGAGGTTCTTCGACTGTCGCTCCACCTCGTTGTAACATAGCGAGAGTGTGCCCGAGATGTTCAGGTTGTGCTCCTTGAGGAAGGAGCGGCCGGTGCTGAGCGACACGATGTCGCTCTTATACTTGGTCCGGTATCCCTTCGACTGCTGATGGCTGAACGAGGTGGTGAACGAGGTGTTCCACGACTTCACACTCAGCGTGTAGTTCGCACCCAAGGCCAATGTGGTGACATCGCTCTCGCCAGTGGCAAAACGGTTCAGGTCTTTGTTGTCGGTGCGGTTCAGCGACAGGCTCATGGCATGACCGAGTATATCGCTGTCAATGATATACGATGGCATCAGCGACAGGCTCTGCATGCGCCGGTCCACACGGGTGGTGTCGTTCACGTGCAGCGTGCCGTCGGTCTGCCGCTGGGTGTAGCCGTTGTAGCTGGCATTGATGTTCAGGTGCTTGCCCAGACGGGTGTTGGCAGTGGCCGAGTAGACAAAGCCCTGGGTGGTGTAAAGCTGTTTGTCAGTGAGGTTGTCTTCCTGTCCTGAGAAGTTTGCCGTCAGTGCTATCTTATTAAACAGGTGTGTGCTGAGGTGTACGGCCAGGCTATGGTAGTTGTTGCTCATATAGCTGACACCGAGCGACGTGTAGTCGGGCTGCACCATGCGATAGACCAGGCTGGCGTTGAGTTTCTTCAGATGGAGCTGCAGACTGGCATCACCGGCTAAGCGTGCCAGGGTGGAATAGCGCACATCGAAGACCTTACCCCACAGGGAGTTGTCGACCTCGGCAGACTGCAGCTTCTCTGCCCGCGAGTCGGTATTGAACACGCTGGCTGCCGCATTGGCCGAAAGCGACAGGTAGCGGGCGATGACCAGCGCGCCCTTGGCACCCACGACGATGTTCTCCTGGGGTGCGAGGCTGCGCTGCCACCCTTCGTCGAGCGACTTCAGACAGTCGTAGGCACGCAGCAAGTAGATGTCGAGGAAGGAGCGCTTGCTGCCGTAGCCCACTTTGAAACCCCAGCCCATACGCTTGTATTGCGGATTGCGGGCATAGGGCTCGTCGGGATTGTCGTTGATGGCCTTGCGCAGGCGGCCATAGAAAGCTCCTACGCGCACGCGTTCCATATTATATTCTATTCCCACGCCACTGAACGAAGTGTTCATCACGTAGTTAGACATCGCCATCGAGCTCTGTCCGATATGGCCCGTCCAGTGCTTGTACGTAGGGGTAAGGCTGAACGTCAGATGCGGGTAGTTGAAGTTGACATTATCGCTGGTGAAATAGAGCGAGAACGGCATGTTGAAGCCGTAGATGCTCAGATTCATGTTCGCATAGACGGCAGTACTGAACGGTGCGCTATAGCCGTTGCCGGTAGTGCTGTAGCGATAGGTGTTCTGCGTACCTATGGCACCGCTGATGATGAGCGGGTCGCTCTTGGCAATCTCAGAGATATTCTGGGCATGAAGATAGCCCCCACCACTCAGCAGCCCGAGGGTGAAAAGCGAAGTGAGCAAAGCTCGGATAGAGGCCATCTTCATGCCTATAGAATGAGGTTTAATTGTTCGTAATATGGTTCTTACTAATTCTTAACCACCTTCTTGCCGTCAACAATGATGACGCCTTTGACAGACGAATCTACGCGCTGGCCGTTAAGATTATAGCAGTCTTTCCGCATGAGACTTGCATCCCGAGTCATCGAACTGATGCCAGAGATGATACCACCCAGCTGTATGGGAGCCTTCAGCGAACCGGCAGCCGATGCATACGTCAGTGCAGCGTCGAGGTCGGCAAAAGTCTCCAGATGCTTGTTGTACAGCTTGAAGTGAACCTTCTCGCCGGCAACGCCAGCAACGTTGATGAACACAACGTCGTCACTGACAGCCTGGCCTATGCCACGGCACTCTTCGCCAACGAAAGCGCCAATGCTATAATCAGCAGCATTGGGCAGCGTGGCAACGATGGTCATGTTGTCGGCCCAACGGCTGGCATCAAAACGCCATACGGAACGGCCTGTGCGGGCCTCGGCAATGGTGGTCTGACGGGCAGGAGCGGGGGCGGCACCAGGGAAGAGCAGCGTGTAGCCGCCGGCGCCCTCGGTGTAATACATGTAGCCCTTGCCTGCCTCCAGCACGAAGTCAACGGTGCTAATCCATGTACCCGACTGATACTCAGCAAAGCTGCTCTTGCCAATGATGCGGTCGCCGTCCTGTGCGTTTGGCCAGGCGATAGCATTCAGGGCTGCCAGGTCCATGTTGAACTCGTTGGGATAGCATATCCAGCTGTAGCCAGTCTTCACCTGTGGCAGTGTGAGGCCGTTGGCGCGGGTCACGAGAGGCCCCATGTTCAGCACACGTGAGGCGGCACTGGCGTACTGGCTCTTCATCTTGTACATACCGTCTTCAGGCTTCAGCTCGGTGATAGTACCGAAGATGCCGATGCCGTCAAAGTCGTTGTAGAGCCAGTCGGTCTGTGAACGGATCTCGATGATGCGGTTGTTGGCATCAGTGCTCAGCCAGTCCTGATAGCCGCCGGCACCGTTGGTGAGGTCGTAGCCGCTGGTTGTCTCGGTGATGGCGAAGAGCGACACCCAGTCCCACCCGTTGCCGAAGGCCACTTCGGCAGGAATGTCTACACTGGTGTCGATGCTGCCCAGGTTCGTCAGCTGGGGCACACCGTCATAGGTCACCGCATAGCTGTACTGTCCTGAGTACAGTCCTTGGACGTTCCATTTCATGCCGCTGGCATCGGCCATCGTAGCCACCGCACAGGGCTGTCCGGTATATGCGTTGGTGAAGCTGACAGCCACCTTCGAGGCATCGAAGTTGTCGCCTACCAGCCCCGTGAAATTCACCTCTACACTATTCAGGCGCGACAGGCTCAGCACAGCAGGGATGGTGAAGCTGACAGGCATGAAAATCTTCAGCTTGACCGTGCACGACACCTCGGGATTGCTCTGAGAAGCCACCTTTACATCGTAGGTGCCTGGTGTGGTAGCGATACCGCCAGGAATGGGGTCTGAGACACCTGGGTCGACCACAGCAGTAATATCGAGCCCCTTGTTCGTGGCATCATCAGGCAACACGGTGATGAACGGTGTGATGATGGCATAAACATTGTCGCCAATGTTGGCCTCAAAGACGTACGAGGCGTCCTTCGAGCAGGTGACCGAGGTCACGGCTACCGTAGGTGCCACCACGATAATCTCAGTCTCGGCCGAAGCAGAGAACTGTATCTTTGCGACCGAGCTGCCATAGTTCGGACCCGTGACGGTGAGCGTGGCAGGCGTACTAGCCTCGTGTGTCGCACTTAGAATATTGTTCGTGATCGTGAAACCGGCGCCGACAGCCATATTGCTCCAGGTGTAGGTGAGCTCGCTGGCTATCGACGACTCCGTGCTGCTGCCGGCATATATCATCGTGATGTGCGGCGTCAGGTCGTAGTCGCTGAAGGGCAGAGCCTTGGTGACGTTGATGGGATTCTCCAGCGAGACGTCCATCAGCGGGTTCAGCGTCAGCGACGGCATGTGGGTCTCACCGTTGAACGTATAGGTCGTTGCGAAGACGTACTCCAGCTTTCCGAAGAAAGCCTTGACGGTGATAGGTTTGTTCTTGTCGGCTTCGTCGCCCCATACACGCAGGTCATAGAGTCCTGTTGTGCCATTGGCAGCAGTGGCCACGGCCCGGCAGGAACTTCCCACGAAGGCAGCCAGCTCTACAGATGCGGTGGAACCACCTTCAATGGTCAAGTTGATGTGAAGCATCGTACTGGTGCTGTAAGCATACTCGGATGGCCCAGTCCAGTGATTGGCTGCCCACGCTTGCAGTCCACAAGCTACTAACAGCAGTAAAAATAGATTCTTTTTCATAATACAAAGATTTTTTGAAATTCAATTTGGTTGCAAATATCGTTAATTATTTTAATAGTATTGCAGCATTTTTAATACTTATAATGATAAAAACTATTCTATTTTTACACAACAAATGATACATTTATAACACTATTTCATCGTAACAAACTGAATATCAGTTGCATTACTTTATCATTATATAGTTATGGAAAAATAGAGCCATTATGGCTTTTTTCTAAATCAAACTAAGCTGAAATGTTAATAATTATTTGTACTTTTGCAAAGGAAATACAATATCGATATGAAAAAACTTACTATAACGTTGCTTTGCATCGTCAGCATGCTACTGCCTTTCCATAGCGTAGCCGATACTGCCGACTCCCTCTATCAGATTCTGAAAGCTGACGAGCGCGCTAATCATACGGTAGCCAACAGTCTGATGATCATGCTCGACGCCGAAGGCATTGCAGACACGCTCTATTCCTTTAGTCGTGCCGATGAACGGAGTTATATCATGAAAACGGTGGCGCTATATATGGCCTACCACTATGATGCTGCCTATGACTATGCAAAAGCGGCGAGTGCTTTCATGGAAATGGCACGACAGGCAAAGCTCGATGATGACATTGCAGCCGAGGGTGATGCTTTCTCTCAGGCCGCCGTAGAGTTTCACCACATCGGAGAGTTCGACGAGGCCATCAGGGTGAACCTTCAGGCCCTTCATATAGACAGCTTGCTTAACGACACCGCCCTGCTCTCCAACGACCTGAGCACTCTTGCAGCCACCTGCCTCGTGGCCAACCGTATTGATGAAGCCGTACGCTACATCCTTTTGGCCATAGAAAAGGAGGAGTCGAGAGCGACCCCTACTAAACTGTCCATACGCTATGGCCATGCCGCCGAGATTTTCAATAAGAAAGGCGATACCGAAAAGGCGCTCAACTATGCACAAAAGGCCTATGAAATTGACCGCAAGGCTGGTAATGACATTGGCATAGCACGACGCTTGTCGCAGATGGCCGACATATACATGGACATGAGGGAATGGAAACAGGCAGAGACGTGCTACCAAAGGGCCATCACTGTGCTCGAAGAGAAACAGGAACGTCACTCGCTGACCATCGACTATAAGCAGATGGGATCACTCTTCCTGAAACAGCACAAGCCCAACAAAGCCATAGGATGGCTGCTAAAAGCCGACTCGCTGGCTTCTATGACGGGCAACAGGTATTTCCTCAGCCAGATAACACGCCTTCTTGCCAATGCCTATGATGCACTGGGCCAACATACAAAGGCATATACCTACTTGACAAAAGCCATGAACCTGAACGACAGCATTTACAACGAGCGTGTCGGTCAGCTTACATCGAATCTCAGGACCCATTACGAACTTGAACAGCAACGGTCAGAATTGCTTCGTCAGAAAGGTATCGTCACCAAGCAGCAATGCACCATTGCGATTCTCATAGGATTAATAGTTGCGTTGACTTTATTGTTTTTCTTCATTAGGAGAAAGAGCACTAAGGCAAAGGGTGATGACCACAAGGCCGTGTCTGCCGACGAATCCGAAACAGTACAGGCAGAAGCATCGGTGGGATTGAACGATACCCAGGTAAAGGATGGAACGTATCTGAAGAACATGTCCTCGGCTGACCGGCAGTTTATTTTAAGTGTCGTAGATTATGTTCACGCCAACATGAAGGTGCGCAAGATTACCATCGACCAGTTGGCTGAGGAGATGTGCATGAGCCGCTCACAGTTCAGTCGCCGCATCATGGCACTCACGAAAGAAAGCCCCAACACCTTTATCACCCGCATACGAATGGAAAAGGCCATACGCTTGCTGAAGGACACCAATATGTCGATAAAGGAGATTGCCTACGACTGTGGCTTCGACGAGTCGAACTATTTCATTCGCGTGTTCCGTCAGACGTACGACATGACACCCCAACAATACCGTAATGCACCAATATAGTGTACTCCCCCGCCTCGTAGTCCTTTGGCTCCGTCTGCCCAGGCAGGTAGACGGTGGCGGTGGCTCCGTCGGGTATGGTGAACTGCCAGACACACACGTCGCCCTCGTAGTGCCAGCGGCTGACGATGGTGCCAGCGGCCGAGCGGTACGTTGCGCTGAGCGACCCCAAGCGGGCATCGGGCACAGGCCGCATGACGATGTGGCGGAAGCCAGGCTGCCGCGTGTCGGCGGCAATGCCGGCAGCGGTCTCCCACAGCCATTGGCATACGCAGCCGTAGGCATAGTGGTTGAACGAGTTCATGCCTCGCGGGCCCATGCCACGATCCTGCATGTAGCTGTTCCAGCGCTCCCAGACGGTGGTGGCACCCTGGTCGACGGAGTAGAGCCATGAGGGGTTGCGGCGCTGCAGCAGCAGGTCGTAGGCCACGTCGGCCATGCCGTTGTCGGTCAGCGTCTGCATCAGTATGCTCGTGCCGAGGAATCCCGTCTGCAGACAGCCGTCGTGGTCGGCGAAGTTCTGGCGCAGACGGGCTATCATGTTGTCGCGGGCCTCGCCCTCCACCAGCTGGTTCTTCAGGGCGAAGAGGGCGGGCGTCTGCATGGTGTTGAGCACCTCGTTGCGGAAGGTGCCGTCGGCGTTGAAGAACGTCTGCTTCAGGTAGCTCACCGCCTCGTCGTGCATCGCCAGGTAGACCTGTGCGTCGCGGCCGGTGGCGCCAGCCATGTCGGCCATCATGCGGGCGTCCATGGCCCAGTAGCACGCACTCAGGTAGTTCCAGTAGTCGATGGCCTCGGGGCGCGGGCCCTCGCTGGTGAAGGCTCCGCCGCCACAGCTCTCCAGCGGCTCGTAGCTCAGCCAGTCGGCCCATTGGTAGTTGCCGTTCTCGGCCAGCAGCGCACGGTGGTCGTAGCGGTTGTCGTTGACGTGGCGCATGAAGCGGTCCATCGCCTCCCAGTTCTCGTCGATGATGCCGGTGTCGGCAAACTGCTTCCACACCGTCCAGGGCACGATGATGCCGGCGTCGGTCCAGCTCAGGCGGCACATCTCGTTGCCATACTGTGCCATCGGTGCCACGCCGGGGAATCCGCCCTCAGGTCCCTGCGAGTCGCGCATGTCGCGCATCCCTTTATGGAATAACGCGCGTGTGTCGGCGAAGATCGTGCCCGTCGCGCTGTACAACCGCGGGGCGGCCGTCCAACCCAG
>ODAI012214043.1_pt1 | contig 14068 bp, 12 predicted proteins | sample 1539321 | NCBI WGS metagenome assembly ODAI01 (sample SAMN02144231, study PRJEB22623) | gut metagenome | biome: sheep rumen | host: Ovis aries | place: New Zealand
AAAAAAATGCGCGGAAGCGGAAAAACGCCCGGGCTGCCATTTGCAAAGCGAAGCGTGCAACAGGCAGTCCGGGTGTTTTTCCGCTGGGAGCGCATTTTTGTTTTCATGCTGAATCCCTGGGGATGCCGTGCTGCCTATCGACTTTTGCCCCCCGCTCTGCTATACTGGTAGAATGGCAAGTTCAAAGGTAAAGACATTCGGCATTCTGACCAGCGGCGGCGATGCCCCCGGACTGAATGCGGCAATCCGTGCGGTCTGCCGTACGGCAAAAATCCAGTACGGCATGCAGGCCATCGGCATTCGCAACGGCTACCGGGGGCTCGTGCAGGGGGATATGTTCCAGCTCAGCCCCGACAATCTGGTGGGGCTTCTTACGGCGGGGGGGACTATCCTTGGTACCGCCCGCGACAAGCCTTTCAAGAATCCGCGCCCCGACCCTGCGAGCGGCCTGCTTCCTGTGGAGGCTATAAAGGAAAACTACAAGAAATGGAACCTTGACGCGTTGGTCTGCCTTGGCGGGAACGGCACGAACACGACGGCGAGCCTGCTCGCGCAGGAAGGGCTGAACGTCATCGGGCTGCCCAAAACCATTGACAACGATATTGTAAAGACGGACATGACGTTCGGCTTCCATACTGCGCTTGATGTCGCCACCGATGCCATTGACCGCATCCATACCACGGCGCACAGCCACAGCCGCATCATGGTCATAGAGGTGATGGGGCACAAGGCTGGCTGGCTCGGCCTGTACTCCGGTATCGCAGGCGGCGGCGACGTCATCCTGATTCCGGAGATTCCCTATGACATCCGCTCCGTGGCAGAAAAAATAAAGGAGCGCCGCGATGCAGGCAAAAATTTCTCCATCATCGTCGTCGCGGAAGGCGCGATGAGCAAGGAAGAGGCGCTGATGGAAAAGAAGGAATTCAAGAAGGCGCGGGCGGCAATGCCGTATTCCATCGCATACCGGGTGGCGCACGAGCTGGAGGAGGCGACGCAGCTGGAATCCCGCGTAACGGTGCTCGGCTACCTGCAGCGCGGCGGCACGCCGTCACCCTACGACCGCGTGCTTGCCACCGAATTCGGCACGGCCGCGGCGCATTTCCTTGCGGAGGGGCGCTTCGGCAAGCTCGTCGCCCTGCAGAACGGCAAGATTTGCGCCGTTCCTCTGGAAGAAATCGCCGGCAAGATAAAGAACATTCCGCTTGACCACCCGATGATTCAGACTGCGCGGGAACTCGGCACCGGGTTCGGGGACTGACATGTACAAATGCCATTTCTGCCAGAGCTGCGACGGTATGGGCTGCATCGGGGAAATGCCCGGCATGGGCGGCCCCAATGCAAGCAGGAACTTTTTGCATAACTGCGAGGCATGGGAGCGCATCGCGCGCCCGGCGCAGGAATCTGTGCGCATGCCAGACATCCGGCTTGCCCCGGTTACCGGCGCCGTGGAGAATGTCGGCTACGACGACGAGCGGAGCTTTTATTTTGACCTCATAGACTACTGCCTGCGCCACGGCATCAAGCTGAGCATCGGCGACGGCACGCCGGACTGCAAGCTCCTGTATGGCATCCAGGCCGTGCAGGCTGCCGGGGAGCGTTATCCGGGAACAAAGGCGGCCGTATTCATCAAGCCGTACCCGCAGGAAAAGGTCTTTGAGCGCATCGAGTGGGCGCTTCCCGTCGCGGAGGGGGTCGGCATGGATATCGACAGCTACAACATCATCACCATGCGGAACCTCGTGCATCTGGAGAAGAAGACGCCCGCACAGCTGCGCGGCATAAAGACGAGGCTGGAGGCGGCGGGGCTGCCGTTCGCCATCAAAGGGGTGTTCACGGCGGAAGACGTGGAGACCGTCGCCGCAGTCAAGCCTGCCATCGCGTACATATCGAACCATGGCGGGCGCGTTGACACACGGGAAGGCAGCACCGCGGAATTCCTGGAGGCGTATGCAGAGAAACTTCGGGCAAACTGCGGCGAGCTGTGGATTGACGGCGGCATCCGCAGCCAGCGGGAAATCGCGCTTGCCGCCGCGTATGGCGTGAGCACCGTACTGGAAGGCCGCCCCTTTATCACCGCGCTCTGCCGGGAGCGCCTGTCGGCTCCTGAGCCGGGCAACGGAAAAGAAGCTTATGCAGAGAAACGACAATCCTTTAATCGTTCAGTCTGACCGCACCATGCTGCTGGATGTCCACGCGCCCCGCGCCACGGAATGCAGGGACGCGCTGATTCCTTTTGCGGAGCTTGTCAGCTCCCCGGAGCACCTGCATACCTACCGCCTGACGCCGCTCTCGCTGTGGAACGCTGCGGGTGCAGGTTTTACGGGCGCCCAGGCAATCAGGACGCTTCAGGAATTCTCGCGCTACGATGTGCCGCAGGCGGTCTCCGCATGGATTGAGGAGACTGCGGGGCGCTTCGGTAAGCTGCGTCTCGTTCCTGCGCCGCCCAAGGACAACGACGGCGTAAAGGACGAGTACCTCTACCTTGTCTCTACGTCTGGTCTCGTGTTCCGGGAAATAAGCGCGAACCCGGCGGCACAGAAGCTGCTCGTCCCCTGCGCGTACAGCGCCCCCGTCGGCAGCGAGTCCAATCTGACGGACGCGGAAAAGCAGTTCTGCTTTCTGCTGCACCTGACTGACCGGGGCACGGTAAAGCAGGCGCTGCTCAAGCTGGGCTGGCCGGTCAAGGACGACGTGCCGCTCACCGACGGCGCGCATCTGGACATCGTGCTCAGAAAGACGACGCTGGGAGGAAAGCCCTTCTCAATCCGTGACTACCAGCAGGAGGCAGCGGAGACGCTTGTGGGGAACCGCGGGCCGGGCACGGGCTTCGGTACCATCGTGCTCCCCTGCGGCGCGGGCAAAACGATTGTGGGCATGGCGATTATGTCCCTGCTGCAAACGGAGACGCTCATCGTCACGACGAATATCTCTGCCGTGCACCAGTGGATAGACGAGCTGCTGGACAAGACCGAGCTGACGAGGGAGCAGATAGCCGAATACACGGGCGAGGAGAAGACCATCCGCCCGGTGACCGTGGCCACCTACCAGATTCTTACGTGGCGCCCGGACAAGAATACGCCGTACCCGCACTTTGCCCTGTTCCGGAACAGCAGCTGGGGGCTCGTCATCTATGACGAGGTGCACATGCTTCCCGCGCCGGTATTCCGCGTGGCGGCGGAGCTGCAGGCAGTGCGCCGGGGCGGGCTCACGGCGACGCTTGTCCGCGAGGACGGCTGCGAGGGGCATGTCTTTTCCCTTGTGGGGCCAAAGCGCTACGATGTGCCGTGGAAGGAGCTGGAAAAGGAAAAATGGATTGCGTCCGCGGAATGCATAGAGATACGTGTGAATCTTGCGAAAGACAAGGAGATCGAATATGCTGTTGCCGCCAGCCGCAGCAAGCATAAGATTGCGAGCGAGAATTCCGTAAAGACGGAGCTTGCGGGCGAGCTCGTGCGGCGCTACCCGGAAGACAAAATCCTCGTCATCGGGCAGTACCTGAGCCAGCTGGCGGAAATCGCGCGGCAGCTCAAGGCACCAATCATCACAGGCAAGACGCCGAACAGCGAGCGGGACAAAATTTACGACGACTTCCGCAGCGGCAGAATCCGTGTGCTGGTCGTCAGCAAAGTGGCAAATTTCGCCATCGACCTGCCCGATGCAAGCATGGCAATCCAGGTCAGCGGAACGTTCGGCTCTCGGCAGGAGGAAGCCCAGCGGCTCGGCAGAATCCTCCGCCCCAAGGAGCGCACGTCCCGCTTCTTTACGCTCATCACCCGCAATACGGTGGAGGAGGATTTCGGCAGCAACCGGCAGAAATTCCTTGCGGAACAAGGCTATTCGTACAGGCTCGTCCGCTACACCGGCACGGAAAGCCTTGCCGCCCTTGACAGTCCCTGCGCGCTGCCAGAAGGAGGCTCCCAGTCATGCATTTAGACCCTAAAGTCCAGCGCATCATCACCTGGCGGGAAAGCATCGCCACGCTGCCCGACGTAGTCTTTTTCGATATCATGCGTATGTACCTCGGAGAAGTGAAGACGCCGTTCAACAAGCAGAAGCTGATAGAGGAGCTCAGCTCCTTTCTCCGGAAGGAAGAGAACAAGCGGACGATAGTCAGGCTCCTTGATGCCGGCGACCTGAAGCTCCTTGCCGCGATACGCTTTATCCCGCACGTATCGCAGCGCAAACTGGAGTCCTTCTTTGCGCGCTCCTGCCCGGTCGCAAGCCTGTACGAGCGCATCGTGAACCTTGAGGAACGGCTCATCGTCTTTACGCATACGGATGCCGGCTCCGGGGAGCGGGTCTTTGCCATAAATCCGCTGCTGGAAGACACAATCGCGCCTTTTGTGTCGCTCTCACAGCTGCTGCCGTCCCCCGATGCCCCGGCGCAGCGGGCAGCCCCGCCGCTGCTGCTGAGCCCGGCGCAGCTCTGCTCCTTTATCTCGTATATCGTCGAGCACCCGGACATCTGCAAGGCGGACGGCACGCTCAAGAAGAAAAATGCCGCCGAGCTTGAGGAGATGTTCGGCAGCACGGAAAACCTGCCGCTGCTCTTTGCGGCGCTCTGCAATCTGGGGCTGCTCCGCGAGGCCGAAAAGGGCTGGGGCGTGGACTGGGCGCAGCTGGACGCCTTTGCCACGCTCGTGCCGCAAGCCCAGTATGCGTACCTCTGCGCGGCTTCTGCCGGGCATTTCTCGCGCGGTACCATGCAGGCAAACGCGCAGCTGCTGCTGGACGCCTTGTATTCCATCCCTGACGGCGGCTACAGCCGCGAGACGCTACTGTGGCTCTCCTTTCTGCTCCGGGAAAAGAGCGGGGGCGGCGACGGTATCGGGCAGGGACGCTTTGCGCGGATGCTTGCCGGCCGGGGCAGCGTGCAGAGCACAGGTACCGGCGGCGACGGCGGCATTATGGACAGCATGGTGGACGGCTGCCTTGCATTCGGAGTGCTCTATATCTGCGGGCAATGCGGCGGCGAGGACATACTCGCGCTGTCCCCTGCCTTTGTCGAGGCAAAAGAGACGGCTGGCGCGGACATGGGCAGCCCCCTTCCCATCAGTGTGGACGCAGGGTTCTGCGTTACGGTGCTGCCGGGGCTGAGCTTTGCGCAGCTGCTGCCGCTCATGAAATTCCTTTCCCCTGTCCGCTGCGACACCGCCGCCACATTCAGCCTGTGCAGGGCATCTGCGATGCGGGCTTTTGATGCCGGGGTAAGCCCTGCCGACATAAGCGGCGCCCTGCAGCGCTATTCAAGCTTTGCGTTGCCGCAAAACCTCACGGTATCAGTGCAGGAGTGGTACACCGCGTACACGTCCGCCGCGCTGTACAAAGGCTATGTCCTCAAAGTCTCGGCGGATAAGGCCGTATTCGTGGAAAAAAGCCCCCTTGTCTCACGGCACATAGCCTTCAAGCTTTCTCCTGAAATTTTCCTGATGGACTTCAAGGACGACCGCGAGGCGCAGGCCATCATAAAGCGCTGCGGCCTGGATTTTATCGGTTCGGTAAAAGGCTGCGGCACCGAGCGCGTCGTGACCGGGCAGCTTCCCCTGCAATGCGGCGGGCAGCAGCTGCTGGACACAGGCGATGTACCGCCCGCCGCCCCGTGCACGGAGGAAGAGCGGGAGGCTACGCTGCGTACGCTCCGGCAGGCGCTTGAGTCCATGAGCCTTTCCCCGGAGCAGGCCGAGGAGCTGGGGGAGCGCATAAACCGCCGCATCGTGGTGAACGCGGAGCAGCTGCGCGGAGAAAGCGTCCGCTTTGAGAAGCTGGAGGCGGGCGGCATGGACTATGCGGGCAAGCTGCACATCATCGATAGCGCGCTGGGCGCAAAGAGCCTTGTGGAAGTTGAGACCGAAGATGCCGCGGAGCCGTTTGCCGGGACTCCCGTCTCAATCTCGCGGAAGGAAAACGACACGGAATTCGTGCTGGCGCTTGTTCCGGACGGAACTGAACGTGTCTTCTCCGTCGCAAAGGCTGTGCGTGTCAAAAAGCTCAGGAGCGTGGGGCTCCAGTTCTAGAAGAACGCTGCTTGATGAAGCCCTGTGTTCCGGCTGCTTTCTGATTGCCCAAGACAAAGCTCTGTGCTATGATAGGCGTGCGGACAGGACGGCAAACGCCTGGCGCCGGAATTTTTTGAGCCGGCGGGAGCTGACCGGAGCCTTTGCTTCCGGAACAGACCGTTTGTCCGGCAGCTCCGGCGTCTTGCCGATAGCAGATGCCGGGAGGGGGCTGCCTGTACGGAGCCCTCATGGAGAACCGATATGACACGCGCAAAACTATGCCTTACACTGACGGGAAAGACGCTCGCGGAAGACCTTGAGACGCTGGAGAAATACCGCCCCTTTGTGGATATTGCGGAGCTGCGGGGAGACTTCCTGCAGGAGGACGAGCGCCTGAGCCTCCGGCAGTTCCCGCGGCTGGCGGGGATTCCCTGCATTCTGACTATCCGCCGGAGGATAGACGGCGGCATGTTCGACGAGGGCGATGCCGCCCGGACGGTTTTGTTTGCGCGCGCCATCTCCTTTGCCGACGCGGACAGGTCAAAGAATTTCCAGTTCATCGATTTTGAGGAAGACTTCCATGTGGCAAGCCTTCAGGATGCGGCGCTGGCGTTCGGGACAAGGATTATCCGGAGCGTCCACGATATGGAGCACCCCATAACGGACATCCGCAGCAGGCTGGAGGAGCTCAGCTCGTCTTCGATGGAGATTCCGAAGATTGCCTTTATGCCCCATAGCCTGGACGATGTGCGCCGGCTTTTTATGGAGGCGGAGTCCCTCAAGGACAACAACCACATCCTTGTGGCGATGGGCGAGCTCGGCATACCGTCGCGCATCCTTGCCACAAAGCTCAAGAATTTCCTTACCTATACATCCCCCGCGGAGACGGTGGCGAATACCGCCGGGCTGGCGCACCTTGACCCGATGACGATGAACAATGTGTACCACTTCAAGCAGCTGGACGGGGAGACAAAGATTTTCGGTATCACGGGCTGGCCGCTCTCGGCGACCTCCAGCCCGGAGCTGCACAACAGCGGCTACCAGAAGCACAAGATAAATGCGGTGTACATCCCCGTAAAGGCAGAGAAATTCGAGCAGGCTCTTGATTTTGCCAACAGCATCGGCATTCAGGGGATGTCCGTCACGGTGCCGCACAAAGGCAGCGTCCTTTCGTATATCCAGAACCAGGACGAACGGGTTGAGGCAATCGGGGCGAGCAACACCATACTCCGGAAAGGCTCCTCTTGGTACGCCTACAACACGGATGCCATGGGCTTTGCCCGCGCGCTGCTTGAGTGCACCGGGCTCAAGAGCCTTGCGGGCAAGCATGTCGCAATCATCGGCGCGGGCGGCGCGGCACAAGCCGTCGCGTATGCGGGAACAAAACTCAACGGCCAGGCGTGCATCTTCAACAGGACAGTCCGCCGGGCACAGGCCATCGCGGAGGCGTACGGCTTCAAGTATGCGCCGCTTTCCCCGGAATCGAACGCGCTGCTGCGCAAGTACAGCAGCATCATCATCCAGACGACATCAAAGGGGATGAACTGCACGGAATCGTCGAATGCCGACAACGACCCGCTCTTCTTCTACGAGTTCAGCGGAAAGGAATTCCTTTTTGACATCATCTACGTTCCTGCCACCACGCCGATTATGGCGCGCGCTATGGCGGAAGGCTGCCGTGTCTGCAACGGCTACAACATGCTGCTGTATCAGGGCTACCGGCAGTTCGAGCTTTTTACCGGTACCGAATATTAGCGCCGCTTGGCGCCCGGAGCAAGAGGCGCCTGTTTTTACGCAAGAGAGGTATATATGAGCATAACAAAGGAAGAGCAGAAAGTCCTTGCCGCCCGGACAGCGGTGGACACGCTTATTGCCGGGAAACAGATTTTCAGCGGCATGAAGATTGGATTGGGAACCGGCTCTACCGCGATGCCGGCGGTAAAACGGCTTGCCGAGCGGATTCACGACGGAACGCTCCGCGACATCAAGGCTGTGGCGACGAGTTTCCAGACGGTGCTCGCCTGCGAGGAGCTCGGCATCCCGGCATACACGATGAACGACCGGATTATCGGCGGCAGGCTTGACCTTGCCATCGACGGCGCGGATGAAATCGGCCCCGGAAACACGCTCATCAAGGGGGGCGGAGCTGCCCTGCTGCGCGAGAAAATCATCGCCTACAACGCGGCCGCATTTGCCATCGTCGCGGACGAATCGAAGGTGGTCGCCAGCCACGGCACGGGATTCCCCCTGCCGGTAGAAATCATTCCTGAGTCGCGCGTCCCGGTGATGCAGGCGCTGCAGGAGCTTGGGGCGGAATGCACCCTCCGCGAAGGCGTGCGCAAGGCCGGCCCCGTCATCACGGATAACGGCAATATGATTCTTGACTGCCTGTGGAAAAAAGCCGTTGACCCCTGCGCGATGGAGGATGCCATCAACCGCATTACCGGCGTAGTTGAATGCGGCTTCTTTACAAAGCTGGTTCCGACGGCTTTTGTCGCGCACGCCGACGGCAGCGTGGAGACGCTGCGTAAAGCATAAGCGCGTGCGGGCGCAGCTGAGCCCGCATGTCCCCGCTGGCAAAACGATGCGGCGGGAACGTGCGGGGGCGTAGCGCCTAGTAATTTTCCGCGTTCACCTCAAAATAGCTCTGCGGATGGTTGCAGACCGGGCAGACCTCAGGGGCTTTTGTTCCCACGACGATATGACCGCAGTTGCGGCATTCCCAGATTTTTACCTCGCTCTTCTCAAAGACCTGCTGCATCTCGACGTTCTTCAGCAGCGCGCGGTAGCGCTCCTCGTGATGCTTTTCGATGGCGCCGACGGCACGGAATTTCTGCGCGAGCTCCGCAAAGCCTTCTTTTTCCGCAGTCTTTGCGAATTCCTCGTACATGTCCGTCCACTCGTAGTTCTCGCCGTCTGCGGCGGCCTTCAGGTTCTCCGCGGTGGATCCGATGCCTTCCAGCTCCTTGAACCACATCTTGGCGTGCTCTTTCTCGTTGTCCGCAGTCTTGAGGAAAAGCGCCGCAATCTGCTCAAAGCCGTCCTTCTTGGCCTTTGACGCAAAATACGTGTACTTGTTGCGCGCCTGGCTTTCCCCGGCAAATGCTGCCAGCAGGTTCTTCTCTGTCTGGGTTCCTTCGTACTTGCTCATAGCACCTCCTTATGCGGATGCCCACAGGCTGTGGATATTGCAGAACGCATAGGCTTTGACGACCGTTTCCCCGTCTGCAAGCACAAAGCGGGCTTCCGGCGCCATCCCTGCGGACAGGGATTTGAACTGTATACCCGTGGTGGTCTGCAAGGCAATCCATTCGATGTAGTGCTTCTCCTCCATCGGGTGCGTCACTGAGCCGACGGCGACTTTTACGCTGCTGCCCTCAGCCGTGATGACGGGGACATGCTTCTCGACGGCAGCATCGGTCGTGCCTGGCACAAGCTCTGCCATCGCTTCCCCGCAGCACATCGTGGGACAGGGGGAAGATTTCAGCACGGCAACGATTTTGCCGCATTTCTTGCATCTGTAGAATTTCATTTCCATGACAAAAGACTCCTTTTTCCAGCCATTTAGGATTCTATTATACCATAGGAATCTTTCCTGCAACAGCCGTCTTTTGCGAATTTCGCGGAAAAACAGGATTTTGTGAGAATAAAAACAGACGCCTGAGATGCAGTCGGACGCAGTCGGAATGAGAGCAGCTCTGCACAGCGTTCACTGCGTGCAGGCACCCGATTGGGTGGGCGTACAATCGTGCGTGCGTGCGGCTGCTTCCCTAGCGTTCCGGGATATTCTCCGCCCGGTTGAAGTCTTTCAGGCAGAGCACGTCGTCGCAGCAGTCCCGCACCAGCTCCCGGTCATGCGTGACCACGACGACGGTTTTGCCCATCGCCTTGAGCTGCCGCAGCATGGCGCCAATCTGCAGCATGTGCAGGTAATCAAGCCCGCTGGTCGGCTCGTCAAAAAGCATGATGTCCCGCCCGCTTGCGATGGCGCATGCGACGGCAAGGCGCTGCTTCTGGCCTCCGGAGAGCGACATCGGGTGCCGCTCGCTGTATTCGGACAAATCAAGGGACGCAAGAATCTTCCGTGCGGCATCCTCATCCTCATCCTCATCCTTCATGCTGATGAGAAGCTCGTCAAGGACGCTCTCCGAGAAGAGCTGGTGGTTCACGTCCTGCATGACGAGGAATACCAGTTTCTGCCGCTGCCGCCGCTTGTAATTCCGCCCGCGGAAGCTGATGCTCCCCCGCGCCCGTCTGTCAAGCCCGCACAGGCAGTTCAGGAATGTCGTCTTGCCCTCGCCGTTGTTGCCGACAATCGCGGTAATCTTTGCGGGCGCGATGTCCATCGCCGGGATATCGAGGGCAAGGTGTCCGTTCCCGTAGGCGTAGCGGAAATTGTTGATTCTGAGGAAGTCTCCTGTATCACCCGCGCCGGCTCCGCTGCTTTTGAACGCGGCTCCGCCTGCCTGGTGCGAGCGCAGGCCGAGCGCGTGCAGCTCTTCGTCTGTCGCTGCGTCCATCTGCGCGCGCGAAAGCTCGCGGACAATCCTGCCGTCATTCAGGATGACGGTGCGGTCGGCCAAATCCCACAGGTACGAGATGCGGTGCTCCGCCACGACAATCGTCTTTCCTTCGTCCTTCCACTTTGCAAGCAGCGCGTGCAGCTCATCGATTGTCCGTGCGTCCAGATTTGCGGAAGGCTCGTCCAGCAGCACAATCTTGTTCTGCGTGACGGCGACGGACGCGCAGGCAATCTTCTGCTTTTGTCCCCCGCTCAGATTGAACAGGCTCCTGCCCAGCAGCGGCTCCAGATGAAGCTCGCTGACAACCGCTGCGATACGGCTGCGGATTTCCGCCTCAGGCATTCCCCGGTTCTCGCAGGCAAAGGCGAGCTCGCTGTCCGTGTCCACATTGAAAAACTGCGAGCGCGGATTCTGGAATACGGTGCTCACCGTTTTGGCGGTATCATAGAGCTCGGCGCGGGAGACATCGGCGCCGTCAACGCTCACGGAGCCAGAAAGCTCGCCTTCGTAAAAGTTCGGTATCAGGCCGTTTATGAGCCGCAGCACGGTGGTCTTGCCGCAGCCGGAGCCGCCCGTCAGCAGGATGAATTCCCCTGTGGTGATGCTCAGGCTCAGATGGCTCAGCGAGCCGTTCGCGCTTTTTGCGCCAATCTCCCCCGCAGCTCCGGATTCGATTCCTTCTCCGGCACCGTATACAAAACTGACATCCTTCAGCTCTATCATGCTTCCGCCCCTATACTATTCCTGATGCACGCAAAACCGTCAGCGCAATCCCGCCGGCCAGAGACGCAAACACGACCCAATCCCAGAAGGCGAAACCTATCCTGCAGATGTTCGTGCGCTTGTCCGGCCCTCCGAGTCCCCGCGTCAGCGAAGCCGCGGACAGCTCCTGCCCGATACGGACGGAGCAGGTCATCATGGGAATCAGGCGGTATTCGATAATCTTAAAGACCTTCCTGCCGCCGAACCTGATGTCCCGCATGGACATTGCCTTGTTGATGCTGGCGGCCTCCTCGGCCACGGTCGGGAAGAATCTGAACATAACCGAAAGCGGAATCGTAATCTGCTGCGGCACATGCATCCGCTCCATGGCGCAGATGAATTCGCTTACGGTTGTGGTGGAGACGACGTACATGCCCGTGAGGATTCCCGGAAGGAATCTCAGGACAATCCCGACCACCGCAAGCATAAGGAAACTGGCGAGCCCGTGCAGCTGCGGAACGGCAAAGGCTGTCAGCGCATAGGCGGCAGTATACAGAAAGATGCCGTACAGAAAAAGTTTCCAGCGGTGGGAAAAAAGCAGGAGGAAGAGCGGCATATAGTTGATGACGTAACGGAATTCGTCGGCATAGGCTCCGCCCGCATTGCCGAGCACGAAAACCGATACGCATATCAGCAGCAGCATTTTTGTGCGCGGATCGAGCAAAGACTTTTTTGCGGCAGACTGCAGGAGTTCCATGGGGGCATGGTAGCACAAAAAGATTTTTTGCACAACTGGTTAAATAAAACTAATAATTGAAACCTAAAGGAAACTATAGGGCGCGGGCTGCCGCCGGAATCAGCTGCCACTGCCGCCGGAATCAGCTGCCACTGCCGCCGGAGCCCTGGCTGGCGAGCGCCGAAACTTGAAAAAATCGCTGCCGCGTGCTAGAGTGGCGGCATGGGAAACAAGTATCAGAGAACGCTCGTAGCCTGCTACCTCGGCTTTATCACGCAGGCAATCACGGCGAATTTTACGCCGCTGCTCTTTCTTACCTTTGCCTCCGCATACGGGATATCACTCGGCACCATCGCGCTGATTCCCGCCGTATTCTATTTGACGCAGCTTGCGGTGGACATCATCTGCGCGGAGGTCGTCGACCGCATCGGCTACAGAAAATGCGTGATTGCGTCCGAAGTGTGCTCGGCGGCCGGCCTGATACTGATGGCCATTTTGCCGGAGCTGCTGCCCAATCCGTTCACCGGCCTCATCATCAGCGTCGTCGTCTATGCGGTCGGGAGCGGCCTCATCGAAGTGCTCGTGAGCCCCATTGTGGAGGCCTGCCCCTTTGAGCGCAAAGAAGCCGTCATGAGCCTCCTCCATTCGTTCTACTGCTGGGGCTTTGTCGGCGTCATCGTGCTTTCCAGCATATTCTTCCATTTTTTGGGCATAGCGCGGTGGAAGCTCCTTGCCTGCCTGTGGGCGATTGTCCCGCTCGCGAACATCTACAATTTTGCTGTCTGCCCCCTGGAGCATCCCGCCGGGAACGAGAAGGGCGCGGGGCTGCCTGCGCTGGTAAAACGGCCGCTGTTCTGGATATCGCTTGTCCTGATGGGCTGCGCGGGAGCTTCCGAGATTGCGATGGCGCAGTGGGCGTCTGCGTTCGCGGAATCCGCGCTGGGGCTGACAAAAACCGTCGGCGACCTCACCGGTCCCTGCCTCTTTGCCGTCGCAATGGGAACAAGCCGCGCCTTCTACGGAAAATTCGGAGGCCGTATCAATCTTATTGGTTTTATGCTGTTTTCCGGCATACTCTGCCTTGCAAGCTACCTGCTCGCGGCGCTTCCGGCGGCTCCTGCGGCCGGGCTTGCCGGCTGCATCGCATGCGGATTCTCTGTGGGTATCATGTGGCCGGGAACCATCAGCATCTGCTCGCCGCGGATACCAGACGGGGGAACCGCCCTCTTTGCCATGCTGGCGATGGCTGGAGACCTCGGCGGGGCGTTCGGGCCGGCGCTGGTGGGGGCTGTCAGCCAGCATGCCGGGAACAGGCTGCAGTCAGGACTCCTTGCGGGCATCGTCTTTCCTCTTGTGCTTGTAGCCATGCTGCTGGTGCTGCTGCATAGCGGCAGGCAGCGGCACCCGCGCGTGTGATACGTCCGGACTCATGTTCCCTGCGGACGCGCCCGGCATGCCGGCGCCTATGCGATGCCGGCCTTGGCAAAATGCTTCTTCAGGATTGCGCGGCCGAGCAGTCCGCCCAAAAGCCCGAAGACAAAGCAGGTGACGAGCAGCACCGGGCACATCCAGAGCGGCATTATGCTGGTGAGCGTATTGATGTAATCTTCCCCGAAATTCTGGCGGGTAGACCAGTATTTTTCCGGCGCAAGGAAAAGCGCCAGAAAGTTGCTCCAGACCCACAGGCTGAACACCGCATGCGTCCACACGGCCTTGCGGGCACTTTTATACGAGCCGCTTCTGTAGATGAATTCGGCGATGAGCCCTGTGACGGTGCCGACTATCAGCGCGTAATACGACATGCCGGTAAGGAGCATAAGAATTCCCATCAGGATGCTCATAGTCAGAATCATGCCGAATTTCTTTACTTTTGTAAGGAAGAGCATGAACACGATTCCACCCAAAAGCGGGTCAAGCACCGCCATCAGCGGCATGAATACCGGGATAAAGCCAAGCATTGCGACCGCCAGAATCACGACAAAGTAGATAGCGGTAAAGACCCCGATGTTCACGAGGTCTTTGCCGTTCAGCCTGTTTGCATTTTTCATAGGAAGCTCCGTTTACGATATGTTAGCGTATACTAACATATTGCGGGCTTTCCGTCAATCTTT
>ODAI012881470.1_pt1 | contig 14067 bp, 11 predicted proteins | sample 1539321 | NCBI WGS metagenome assembly ODAI01 (sample SAMN02144231, study PRJEB22623) | gut metagenome | biome: sheep rumen | host: Ovis aries | place: New Zealand
CGTCGATCATGAGCCTGGCGGCCAGGGTGAAGCCCAGTTCGAAGGCCTCTTCCTCTGTCCCCGCAACGACTTCGTTGAAGGCGTCCATCGTCTTTTGATACTGCTCGGCCTGCTCTTCCGACAGCATTGCTTTCAGCTTGTTTTGGTTCTTCGTGTACAGACACAGCGTCCGCTCCAAGGCCGATCCTGATTTCACGGGGCGGTCCTTGTAGCTCAGCCCGCAGGTCCAGATTTCATCCAACATGCTCATTCCGTCACCCCTCTCTCGTTCCGTTTGGTGCCGGTGGCGTACTGCTGAGATCCCGGTTCCCTGACGCACGCTGTGCGCCGCAATTTTTTCCTTCCGTTTCTCCGCAGCAGAAAGGCGACGCCGCTTCGGACAATTCCGAAACAACGTCGCCTTCTGTTTTCATTCGTTCCGCCACGAGAAACGTGTGCTTCACCGTCAGCAGCTCGATCCAGGTTTGCTCGCTGCAGCCCTCCGGGATGCCATTGGTGAAGACCTCATGGAAGACCGCATTCAGGATTCCGCCGTACTTTTCGCCCGGTCCCTCGCCCCGGTACAGGTCGCTGATGGAAATGCTTGCCATATGTTGTGCCTCCTCTTTTTGGATTCTGACACAACAAATACTACACTTTTTCCGAAAAGTCCAGACCAAAGATTTATTCCCGAGTTTTTCTGTGAAAGAATAGCTTGTTTTCTTTGTTTTGTCATGGTATGATCGGCATGCGGAAGGAGGATTTGTAATGGATACAGAAACGCAGAAGCGTATTACAGCCCAACTGGTTGCGGATACCTGTAATCGTATCGGAGGCATCCACATTTCCAATTACGCACAAGAGTTATCCCGGCAGTGGGTCCATGGTCAAATCTCCGGCGACGAAATGATCCGTAGATTAGTAGAGCAGCATCGGAGAGCGGAATAAAAGATTAATGTCCCGCCCGAGTGGCCTCATAATGAGCCGCCCGGACGGGTGCTTTTTATTTTGCCTGCCACTCCTTCAGCAGCGGAACAAACACATCATAGAACTTCTTGCTCCATTCTGCGTGGAACTTTGCCATCTGGAGCCAATTGCTCTCGTCTTTTATTCCGATCCCGTCAATGTGATAGTCCACGTAGGAGGATTTTCCTTCAAAGCGCCACCAATTCAGCGGAATTCCGAGCGCTGCTTCAATCTCATCCTTTCGGGCAAAGAGATAATCATAGGCAGATTTGTTGATATCGCGGCTGGATTTGCCTAAAACGATTTCAATCGCGACAAGATCCATCTTTGCCTCACAGCAAATGCTGAACCCGCTAATCCCGAACCATCCATTGAGGTAGCACGACTTTGTCGGATTCACGTTCTTGAACGGGCCGTTCTCTCCGTAGGCTGCTTTGATGTGTTCCAGCGCCAAAGCCCAGTAGCGGCGTCGCAGTTCGAACCGCGTGCCTTCTTCGCCGGCGGTTTTGTCCTCCGCGGGGTCCTTCAGATAGAAGACCAAGCTTTCCGGATTTTCACCAAACGCCTTGAAGAATTTGCGCAGCAGGGTGATTTTTGTGTTTGTGCTGGTGTTTCTTTCAACGTACAGATCCTGGTCAATTTGAATCGCCGCACGAAGAGCGTCAGGCGTATCACTCACATATGCGGCAAGCTCCTGATCTGCACCGCTCAGGTGCGCCAGCTTTTTCAGAACAGACTGATCCTCTGTGTGGAGAATTTTCAGAATCTGCTCCATCATGGTAATCCAGCTGTCGACGGCTTGCTCTGCGTTTTTATAGCGGAATCGCGTGATCTCCCGGCCGCTCAAGTCCACGTCGTCTTCCAGCGTGTAGGTATCCAGCTGCTTTTCAGCAGGCTTGAAGCCTGTTTTCGGCAAGGCCCAAATCTCAAGGGCTTGCTGCGCCAGCATGTTGGAACGTGCCTCGATTTCTTCCAGCGTCCACTTCTCCTGTTGCGCAATCCAGAAATTCAAACGAAGGCCGCTCTGCTTGTAACCCAGCGGCATATCACGCTTCTGCGCAAATGGATCGTTGCTGTATTTGGAATTATATGCGGTCAGCGTCAGATTGCCGAGCCTGTGGAGCCAGGTCTCGTGAATTTCTTCGTAATCCGGCCCGAGATCGGAAATCCATCTTGGCGTCAAAGTCTGGGGCATCACGTGCTCAATGGAATATGTACCGTCATCCAGGTGAGCGTAGATTTCCTTATCCTCCAGGATTCCGTAGTTTTCAAAGCGCTCCAGGATGTACGCCTTATTCTTCGGATACATCTGGTAGATCTGGCGTGTACCAAGCGCTTCCGCAAACTCATCGTCCCGGGGAAAACGGGCGCGCTCGGTTTTGGAGAGCAGGGCAAACTTGAATTTTTCCAGATAGTTGTCCTCTGTACCGTCGTAGCGGATGATTTCCCGGTGCAGCATTAGGAAGATCTTATTCAGGGCATTGGTGGGCAGGTCGCAGATGGTGCGACGGAAGAGATAATTCTCTGTGTAAAGGAAGATTTCCCGAACGTCTGACAGTGTCAGCGATCCCTTGCCATGGAGCTGCAGAACTTCCAGGAAGAAGGGGCGGGTGATCGTGGTTTCCAGACGGTTCAGGCGCTGAATACAGCCGTTTAACTGCTTATCATTCAGCTTCGGATGGTGCTTGGTCCCCTTGAGCAGCACTGCATAGTATTTGGCATAGCTCAGAAGGTCCTTCAGCAATGCTTCCGTTTCCAGCTCCGCCTCTTCCACGTAACCCTTAAACGTCACATAGACCCGGCTCATGGCAGGAATGGCCTGCTGCTTTACGCTGAGATAGTCCCGGATGAAGAGGCTGACGTCATAGCCCGTGCAGATCTCGATCTGATTCCAGTACTTTTCGTAATACTCATTTTGCTCTTTGGTAGGAAGGCCCATCAAAATGAAATTGCGGATCTTGTCGCCTTCACTGAGAGCCAGACCGGTGGAGTTCAGGCTTTCAAAGATCAGCTGAGGATTATCGTCCTTGCTCAGACTGATATTGATAATCTCCAGCTTTGTGATGGCGGAATACAGATCATCGACGGAGATTTCTTCCTTCTGGATGCGGGAATAGAAATAGTTGTAGTTGATGGTCAGGTTCGATTCCTGAATGTACCCGTCTGCATCTTTGAACAGCTTCCCGAAGGCGGCGCAATCGTTTTTGACAGGCTTGAGCTTGATCCTCGTCTCATCCTCCTGCCATTCGTCGATCAGATAGGTTTTGTAGATCTTATCCGCCAGGTTCCCCTGCGCAGGCTTTACAATGCCGGCCTTCATCAGGTTGTACATTGCCAGCATCAGCAGGGAGACCGTTGTGAGCCGCTGCTGCCCGTCGATGATCAGGTATTCGTTGAATTCCCCATCGCTGTGAACGGAGACAAGACTACCGAAAAAGTGGCTGCTCCGCCCCTTGCGGATTATCGCGATGAGATCATCATACAGCTGCTTGCAATTCTCAATCCGCCAGTCGTAGTTTCGCTGATATACAGGGATAATGAACCGCTTGTCGGAGCCCTGCATATAGGACACCAGTTTTGCTTCTGAACCTTTCATGTGTACACCGCCTTTATTGTGCGCCGGTAAAATGAATATTGATTTCTTGGGAGAGGGTTTCCTTGAGGAGCTCCAGGTCGTGTTTCATGCGCTGTTTGTCCTGCTCGCTGTAATTGCTGCTGTCAACGCAGTTTTCACAGAATTTGTGAAGGATGTCGTTTCCGCGTTTTGCTTCTTCATAGCATGCATTCATCATTATGCCCATATGAAGGGCTGCGATATAGCTGTTTCTTAAGTTTTGGTAATCTATCATTTGCCTTATCTCCGTAGCGGCATTATATTCACGCCGCAATTGCATTTACGTTGATCTGCTCGATGGATTTGCGGATGCCGGCCCACAGGGGGAGGTTGGTGCCGAAGACCTCGACGATGCTGCCCTGGTCGGTGAAGGGGGGCTCCTGGAGGACGGAGAGGTCCTTCATCAGGCCGTTGTGGACGACGTATTCTACGATCTGGTTGACGAAATAGATCTGACGGCTGTCCAGGGATGCGTCGTTCAGATACTCCGCAAAGGCTTCCTTGGCTGCGTTCATGTCCAGACCGACGATTTCCCGCACCAGCTCGCCCAAGGGCTTTTGTCCGTACTCCGCCTCATAATCCTGCTTTGTTCCAAGCTCCCGCCAGAGGATTTCCTCCAGGGCGGTCACGTCGGAAACGGTCAGCGGCACGTTGCTCTTGAGCTTGGCAATTACGGCGTTGTCCTGGTGCTGGCGGATATAGAACTCTGCCTTGGCCTTGTAGTTTTTCAGATCGTCGTTCTCCAGCTCGGAGTCTTTCCACTCGATGGACAGGATCTCGTCGTCGAAATCCGTATCATAACGAATACGGCCAATTGGGATGTACTTGATCAGATCACGCAGATTTTCCCGGATATGCTCAAATTCGTTGATGCCTGCATTTTCCACGTAATCCGTGTGCAGGATCAGATCGATCAGCTCCGCCTGGGCCATGATCTCGGGGATGTTGGCAACGCCAGCGATCCCGCTGACCTTTTTGAACAGGTCGCTGCGGGCTTTGCCGTATTTCTTCCCTGCCAGATAGGCCAGCTCAATTCCGTAAATCAGCGCGTCGAAACGCAGGGCCTTGGGATCGTCCTCGTCCGGGGTAATCAGCGGTGCCAGCTCCTGTCCCATGAGAAGGGTCTGCTCGTAGGTCAGCACCTTGTAATTCTCCGGGTCGGAATACATCTCCACATAACGCAAATGCTGCCGGACCGCAAAGTTATCCTTGTTCAGCTCCCGGACCTTCCGCACCATATCCTCCACCAGAGTTTTCCGGAATTCGATCAGCTCCGGCGTCTGATAGGCCAGGTCCTGCAGCTTGTAGGCGATCTGAGATTTTAAGTGGAAAATGGCGCCCTGGAGGGCGATCATATTGGCGGTGGGTTTGCCCTTGTTCATGCGGAAAAACTCAAAGTTTCCGCAAAAATCGAAGATGTAGAATCTCTGCTTATCGGCGCCGTCCATAAGGCCAGGGCAGAGCCGGGTCCCGCGTCCGATCATCTGCCAGAACTTGGCCTTGCTCATGACCTTTTTGAAAAAGACCAGGTTCAGCACCTCCGGCACGTCGATGCCGGTGTCCAGCATGTCCACAGAAATCGCAATCTGTGGCAGCTTCTTCGGGTCGGAGAATTCGTCGATGGCGCTCTGGGCGTAGGTCATGTAGTTGTCGATCACCTTGGCATAGCCCGGCAGATGAGGATATTCCTTCCCGAAGACCTCCAGAATTTTCTCTGCGTGGGCATGGCTCTTGGCGAAGATGATGGACTTGCCGATCTTATTTCCGTAATCGACTTTCAGACCGTTCTCCATGAGAACGTGCAGAACCTCCCGGATTGTGTCCTCGTTGAAGATCCATTCATTCAAGGCCGAGGAAGCAATGCTCTCCGGCAGCTCTCCGTTCTCGTCCTCAAAGGTATCCTCATAGGCCTGCTTGTCCGCCTCGGAGAGCTCGTCGTAGACGATACCCTGCTGGATGAATTTCAGGGTGGTCTCCACGGAGACAAAATCCACCAGGAAGCCGTCCTTGACCGCCTGGGCCAGCTCGTAAGCATAGGTTGGGACGCCGCTTTCCAGATCGAAGACCTCATAGGTGTTCTTGTCGATCTCGTCCTTGGGCGTGGCGGTCAGGCCCACCAGCGGAGCGTCGAAGTAGTTGAAAATGTCCTGATATTTGTTATAGATAGACCGATGGGCCTCGTCGCAGATCACCAGATCAAAATGGCCGCAGGTGAAGAGCTTGCCCTCGTCGTCCTCGACCGCGTCGATCACGTTGTACATGGTCTGATAGGTGGAGAAAACACAGTGGGCCGTATAGTTGTTCTTCTCCTCCACCAGGTTCGTCACGGACAGATCCGGCAGTAGATTCACAAAGCTGCGCTTGGCCTGGGTGACCAAGGAATTGCGGTCCGCCAGGAACAGGATATTCCGGATCCAGCCGTGCTGCAGCAGCACGTCGCAGAGCTCGATGACGGTCCGGGTCTTGCCGGAGCCGGTGGCCATAACAAGCAGGGCTTTCCGACGGTTCTTCTTGTCAAAGGCCTCGCAGACTGCCTTGATTGCGTTCTCCTGATAATAGCGGCCCGCGATCTCTCGATTGATAGAAATATGCTTCAGGCTGGTCCGCATGGTCCGGAGGTTGAAGAGCTTTTCCAGGTCCCGCTTGGACCAGATGGCGGCGCATTTCCGTTCGGGGTATTGGTTGTCGATGATGCGGGTGTCGAAGCCGTTGGTCAGAAAGATCACCGGGCGGCGATGATACTTCTGCTCCAGCAGATCGGCATAGAGCTTGGCCTGCTGGCGGCCTTTTGAAACGTCCACACAGGTCCGCTTGGCCTCCACTACCGCCAGGGGCCGCCCGTCATCCCCATAGAGCACATAGTCCGCGTAGCCCACGCCGGACTGATTGGGCATGCCTTGCAGCTCTACCTCGTTGAGCCAGTTCTTTCCTTCGATCCAGCCCGCGTCCTGGAGCATCACGTCGATGTACAGCTTCCGGGTCTTGAACTCGGAGATATCCAAAGGCTTCGGAACATAGCTGGAAAGCTGCGCCTCCCGCCGTGCGGTCAGCTCCTCCCGCAGCGTCGTGTTCTCTGCCAACAGCGCCGCCAGCTGCGCCTCCACTGCACCGTCATTGTGAGACTTCAACGCAACTGTGGCAATCCGTTCCTCTGCTCCTGTGGTGGAGCTGAGGGGAGTTGAACACTCCTTCCAGTCATTGTGAGGCTCTCCAGGGGCCGTGGCAATCTTTTCTCCTTCCAGCATCCCCCGGTCAAAGCTCCCGCCCTTGTAATCCTCTGCGTAGCAATAGGCCACAAAGTCCAGAAAATACCACAGATTTTCCAGGGCCAGGGCAGCCTGGTCCTTCGTGATCTTTTTCTCGCTGTGGGCGGCGGTGTTGCCCAGCCTGCGGATATAGTCCATTCGCCGCAGCAGATCCTCTCCGACGATATCCCGGAAGGTCTCGTCCCCCATCAGGCTGTTCAGATTATCCTGATACGGCAACTCCAGCTCCTTGTCCACCGCAAACATCCACTTTACCGCCAACTCCAGGGCCTTCCGGCAGGAGAGCGCACAAGACCCATTCGAGATTTGGTACACCCGCTCGGCTTCAATCGCTATAGACGCAAAGGTTTCAAAATCTTTGTCTTGAAGAAGGTGATCAAAGTTGGTCATGGCAATTCCCCTCATTCATTTTCAAACTATTCGGACTTTTCTCAAGAATACATTTTTTCTTGATGTATTTACCTATGTTGTGAAACAAACAAAATAATTATATATGAAGCAATGGCGGATTGGCAACTTCTGCCGCTTTTATATATGTATAACTAATGTTGGATAAATTAAAAATATTCGATCCGGCTGGGATATGTACCTGCTTTAATAATTGATAATACTTGTTCTGGTCTAACGTTTCACCAAAAAGATCCTTCAACAATTCGTCTTTAGCTTCTTCTTCATCATCCATACGCCTGGTTGTATCTCCATCAATATACTTTTTTGTTGCAAGATTGTGTTTAAAAAAAACAAGATGATTTGTTTTGTTTAACATTAACCATGCGGCAATTGTTTTTTTCCATGTTAAATCTGATGCTCCAAGAGAAAGTCCAAACACACAAATTACTTTACTGGATTGAATATACGAGATAGCTTTATTCTTTCTCTCTATGTCATATTGTTCAATAAATACAGGCTTAACTACATTACGTGTCCCACGGATACTTAGCGTATAGGGTAACCCGCTCAATTGATTTATATTATCAATCCCTAAAACAACATCGTTATCTAGAGTCCCATGTATATGTATGACTGGCCTGCTCCTTTGTGCTTTGCCAGGTTCTGGAGAAGGAAATGCCTTGCTAATTAACTCATCAAAAACAGTTGTATAATTAAAACTTACAAACTGATAAACTGTTGGTGAGTTAACAATAAACGATTCCAAGATAGACCGCCTGTCATTTGGAGTAAGGCCGCTATAGAATGACCCTAAAGACCTTCTCATTTCCTCTATGATTGCATCCACTAGATTGTTGTTGCCAATCTTTCGATTAAAGAAAGCGCTTTGTTCTTCCCGCAAATAACTGGTCAAATATGCTCTGTAATCGCTAATGCACTCTATCAGTTCCGATTCAGAATTAAAAGTATGGGCGTATTCAGCCAGTTCCATTTCAAAATCAGCCCAAGTTTCAATATCATTTTTTATCGTTTTTTTGAAACGATAAATAACATCTGATGAAGATGGGCTATTGAGGTATCCATCATAGGAATCAGTATATTTGCTTTTGAGCCCACATGCAAGGTCAAATCCGTTACCAATCATAAATGTTATAAACGACATTTCTCCAACCTCTCTGGTTTTTTCTATAATTCTGCTCGGCACTACACTATAATACGTTTGTTAGCGTACAATCTATAGTTTGATGTTAGGCAAATTTTGATTTGTCGATCTGAGCAACGAAGGCGGCAAACTGCTCCTGCATCGCTTTGGGCGGAATAGGTATATACAGCGATGACAGTGTTTGCTGGTTTAGATTCTGAATGTTAGCACCTCTGCCATACATCTTTTGCCGCACAGATTCCGTCTTCAGCACTCTCAGAAGATAAGGTGTTATCACTGAATCATCTTCTTTGCGATACCGAATACAAAATCCACTGAATGTTGTGGGAACTGCGCCTGGATAAACAGCAACACTTCTTCCAACCATCTTTTTGTTACCGTTTGATCGGACGAATACAATATCTTCGTTTTGCAACAGATACTCAGAAGTTGGCATTTCATTCAACGATACCGTTGGCAATAACGCTGTATCTGTGATAATAGAATAGTCTTTAAAATCCCCTACACCTAGGCAGTTAATCTCTACGCCAGAATCGTCATAATGGAAATTCATCCCATTCTTACATGAGCCCATACTCAAGAGAGGCTTAATCTTCCACCCTTTTTCATTGACAACCGGATCTCCAAAGAGCTCGACAAATCGGGCTTTGATGAGATTATCCAATAACCGCAATTGCTGCTTCCTCATTTGGATTATTGTGTATACTCTTTCCAAATTGTCAGCGCACAGTCGCTGCTGTCGCAAATCCATTTGCGGGATCATGGTTTCTTCCAAGATCCTTCGCCCAATTGCCTTAAAAGTGCTACCGGTTCCTTTGCTATTCAGTTCTGCACTTTTCCCTCGCAGGAACCAAAAAACAAACGGAGAAGAAACTCTTGATTCATCTGGAATAATCGCAGCTAATCCACGCCCAATACAGCATTTTTCTTTTGCATAATTCAATGCTCCTATCGGAGCTCGCACTGATATTAGGATATCTCCAGCGTTTGCAATCTTAGTTGGAGCATTACACCACACTCTGGTTACGGGATATCTTTCACCGAAGTCAGCATTTCCTTGAAAGAACGGAATACCATCACCAACTTCATTATAACTGCTCGAATCCGGCGATTGTCCCATGTTTATTTTACAGACATCATTAAGCGGTATGTGTACCATCCCATCATCCCCACAAATCTCAATTTGCGGGAGAAAACAGGACGATAAACCATTATTTATTTGCCCTATGCGATAAACCTTCGGTGCGCTGCCTTCACATTGTTCTGATTTACGATTGCATAATGCATCGTCGTGTCAATCTGCGAATGGCCGAGGATCTTCTGGACCTGTTCAATGGGCATTCCCTTGTCTATGGCACGGGTGGCCATGGTGCGGCGGAATTTGTGGGGATGGATATTGGGAATATGCAGTTTTCTGCCAAGCTGCCGCAGGCGAATCTCTACGCCGCTGATCTTCAACCGGGTATGAGGTGCGTCCAGCGTGACAAACAGGGCCGGGTTATCGTCCTTGCGGCTCTCCAAGTATTGCTGCAGATGGAGCTTGGCCTTGGCGTCAAAGTAAACACGGCGCTCCTTTTCGCCTTTGCCATAGACGATACACTCCCGCTCCTCAAAATTGATATCGCTGATATCCAGATTTACCAGCTCGCCCACGCGCATTCCTGTGGAATACAGGAGGTCGATAATCGCCACATCCCGGGCCACCTCACAGTGATCCCGGAGCCGCTCAATATCTTCGTCGGAGATTGTCTCTTTGACGGTGCTCTTGGTTTTGATTTTGTGGATGCGTCGCACCGGGCTTTTCAGAATGTGATCCTCTTCCTCCAGCCAGGAAAAGAAGCTGGAAATATTGCGCCGGATGTTGTCCACGGTAGACTTCCCGCAGTTGTTTATTTTTTGGTAATCCGCCAGATATGCCCGGATCTGCTCTGTGGTAATCCGGCGCACCGGTGTATTCAGTACGCTGAACATGTGGGTGACGCATGTGCGGTAGTATGTAATGGTTCGCTCAGACAGTCCCTCAACCTGTTTCGCGTGGATGAACATTTCCAGATAGTCCTCGTTTTGGGCGGGTTCCGGTTGGCTTTCGTTTTCGCTGAATCGGGTCAGCAGAACCTCCTGGAGCTTTTTGAGCTGGGCGACAGTCAGATCCTCCGCCATATCATTCAGAATTTCAAAGATTACTTCCTTCATGGTGACACCTCCGTGCAGTTGTACACAGAGTATACCATATGACATTATTGCAGTACTAGAGAATCATGATTACGCAGTAATAGATATCAGATTCGAACTAGAATAAATCACCTTTTTTTGATATTTTTGGGCTGTTGCATCTGGTAAACGGATTTCAATTTTATTCAATTGGCCTTCCTTATCTGCGGAGAACACTATCAAGAAAAACACGGGAGTTGATGATAGGTCGCCATTATATCTTTCGGACAGTTCTTTTATTCTTTTTCCTTTAAGGTCGGAGCCGTCACTATAGATGTGAAACACCCCATTGGCACTATACAATTCAGGTTGGCTTAGCTTACCTTGTAGACCATAATTCAAATCTGAAACTGTAACCTCGTCAATCTTGCAACGTCCAGGAGCAAATCCAGAAATAACGGCAGATGTTACGCTGTACTTTTTCCTAATGTTTGTATAGGGTTCATAATACAGTGCCTCTGCTTGCCTTTCAAATGACTGATATCGTAAACATTGGGATTGTATTGTTTTAATGATTTGCTCTTGTTGAGTTTTTGTAAGTAACGATTCAATCATGCTCATCACCCAAAATATTGCTGCATCAAACTATCAAACAGTTTTTGCGTCTCTTCCAATGATTTCTGCACTGCAAATTTTGATTTGTCGACTTGGGAGATGAAGGATGCAAACGCCTTCTGCATTTCTTCGCTTGGGACCATGACACGCAGCTTTTTTAGCATCGCTATAGACAGATACGCAACTGTGGAGCCAGCCTGCATATTGTCAATCTGCTTCCTAAAGCCCGGCATCGAAAACAAAAATTGCAAAAAGAGTGGGGTAATGCCATGCGCATAATGGCTTAACCAGCTAATCATACCATCTTGAAAATAGAATCTGTCTTCTTTTTTGATGATATAACATCTTCCAAGAGTTCCTCGTGATGTTACCAGAATATCCCCGGCAGTGGGAACTAGGCCAGCTTGCTTTAGTTCTTCGAATTTTTCATCTGGAATATAGAGTCCACTGTCAGCAGAGCCAGTTTCCATTCTGCTTACAAGGTCAGATACTCTCCAAAAAGGAACTCCCGTTACGCTTTGCTCATTTTGATAAATGCGCTTACTTGATCCAACTTCACAGAGCTTATCCAAAGAATAGACTGGCCAAGATTTTGTGTTGTATTCGGGTTCGCCAAAGAGTTCGACAAATCGGGCTTTGATAAGATTGTTTAAGGCGGATAGCTCTTGCTGTCGCGCGGAAATAACGGATGATACCTTATCCAGAATGGAAACGATTTCTTTCTGCTGCTCAATGCTATGAATCCTAACGATGACTTTTGATAGTGTCGCCTTGTTAAGAGTTTTTCCCATGACAGCCTTGTTTGTTCCCTCGTCCCAATCTCGGCCTGAGAGCAAATAATAAATGTAATCCGGAAGTAAATCTACTACATGCCTATCCCGAAAGGACATGATTGCCTCATTCGAGTACATAGGCTCAGCCGTGATAGCAGTCTTGCCTATGGAGAGCTTAAAGCTCATGACAACAGTATTGCTCGGAATTAAACTAATTCCGCTATCACGGACCGCCCTTTCTGATATGTATTCCTTTGTCTCGCTTATGTATTTACCGCATTTTGATAGATCCCCAATAGAAATCCATTTGTAATCGTCGGAATCCCAATAGGCGGTTTCATTCCGCGAGGGAGTTTTACCCATTTGAAGATCAAACAGTTCTTCAAGTCTGTATTCGGTCATCCCATCATCCCCACAAATCTCAATTTGTTTATATGTTTTCTCGCTCAAAATGAATACGCCATAGTTTCTCAACATCGGAATAGCATGCCACTTCGTTTCTCGGCGTATTCGTATCGCCAACTCTAGTATAGATTTGTACTCCTATCCCGCGATATTGTTTCTTAAGATAAAATGGTACATATTTGGATTGTTTGATGATTAGAACATCAATCTTATGATAGGTATAGTAAGCCTGCCGCAGTTCAATTTCCGGCATTGTTCCGCCAGCAAACTCTTTGCTTCTCAGATAATCATAAACTTCATTCGATTTGCGCCATTCATTCAAGCCCTCTATTTCGCCTGAATCAGTAACACCAACAATCAAATACGCTTCTTTACCTTCTGTGTTATTTGCCAAGCAAAGAATATCATGCAGTAGGTCAGCACCATTATCATCTTCTTGCCACTGCTGCTTATAATCATAAAAAGCGGTTTCACTTTTGGCGTTTATATATTGTACGATTCTTTCATTGATAGGATCGATCCGAATTTCCTTACATTTCAAACCATCAATGATCGCTTTTAGGGCATTGCTTTCTCCTGGTTCACATTTTCCATTGACAACGGTATTCTTCTTAGTATTCGTATCGTAGATGGTTACAATAGCGCCGCTGTTGCTGAATTTTAGTTGCCAATTGAGTCCATTATTCTCTCTTTCAATGCAATCAGAAATTATATATCCAATGTTTGAAAGAGAAGTTTTAATATATTCAAGATCAATGCTTACTTTTGACATTTCAGCAGTTCCTCCAATGCCGCCATTTCCTCGTCGATCTGCTTTTGCAGTTCTTTGAGGTTGGCAAGGATCTCGCCGGTGGGCGGGTATTCCACGGGTTTGTATTCGGTCTTCTTGTATTTGTTGATGGACAGGTCGTAGTCGTTGGAGACAATCTCGGCCTTGGAGACGAAGAAGCTCTGCTCGGTACGGGCACGGGTGGATTCGTCTATGGCCGACAGATTGTCGGCGCTACCGGCGTCTGCCTGACGGATGGAGTGGAAGCGGGCGATGATATCCGGGATGTCGTTCTCTGCGGTGGGACTGCGCTTGTCGTCCAGGGAGAAGCCGTCGGCCTTCATGTCGTAGAACCAGACCTTGTCCGTGCCGCCGTGTCCGGTTTTGGTGAAAATCAGGATGGCGGTGGAGACTCCGGCGTAGGGCTTGAAGACGCCGGAGGGCATGGAGATCACGGCCTCCAGGCGGTTGTTCTCGATCAGCTCCTTCCGGATGGCCTTGTGTGCTGTGGAGGAGCCGAAGAGCACGCCGTCCGGGACGATGCAGGCGCAGCGTCCGCCCGCCTTCAGCATCCGGAGGAACAGCACCAAAAACAGCAGTTCCGTCTTTTTGGTCTTGCAGACCTTGAGCAGGTCGGTGGAGACGATATCCGCGTCCAGGCTGCCCTTGAAGGGAGGATTGGCCAGGATCAGGCTGTATTTCTCCTTATCGGGGTTCTGATCGGAAAGGCTGTCCCGATACTCGATGAAGGGGTTGTCCACGCCGTGGGTCATCATATTCATGGCGCCGATGCGGAGCATAGTGCGGTCCATATCATAGCCGTGGAACATGTGATTCATATAATGGTCCTTGTTGATCCGGTTGAAGAAGACCTCCTGCTTGCGTTTCTCCTTCAGATAGTCGCTGACCGCCACCAGGAAGCCCGAGGTGCCACAGGCGGGGTCGCAGACGATCTCGTCCGCCTTGGGATCCATCAG
>ODAI011565992.1_pt1 | contig 14066 bp, 12 predicted proteins | sample 1539321 | NCBI WGS metagenome assembly ODAI01 (sample SAMN02144231, study PRJEB22623) | gut metagenome | biome: sheep rumen | host: Ovis aries | place: New Zealand
GAAGGATCACCATCGGAGATAAGGTTGTCTTTGATTCAAACGCAGGTATCAACGTTCCTGCCAACAAGCGTAAGGTTGGATTCCTGTTCCAGAACTACGCGCTTTGGCCAAACATGACAGTTTATGAGAACATCTCTTTTGGTCTTAAGAACATCCACGAGGAGATGCCTGTTGTAGATGTTGAAGCCAAGCAGGCAGGGGATCTTGTAAGAGCCCTTCAGAATGGTAATAAGGTAAAAGAGATCATTGAGGAATGCCGTGATAAGAACGGCAAGCTCGATGAGAACAAGGCTTATGTCAAGCTCATCGATAACTACAATCTTTCAATCTATACAGCAAAAGAGCTCTATGCAATGGGTATACATACAGCTTCCGATGCAGCAGCTCTTGCCAAGACCAAGCTTTCCGAATATGAGAGCAAACTCTCCGGAATAAAGAGCAGATACGAAAAAGAGGGCAAGGGTCTTAATGATAAGTACGAGGTAACCAAAAACGGCACACCTGTCATGGAGAACAGAAAGCTCTCCAAAGAGGAGATAGATTCAAGGGTAAGAGCTTGTTCAAGGATCGTTAAGATCGGTATGTTCATGGACAGATACCCTGCAGAACTATCAGGCGGACAGCAGCAGAGAGTTGCTATTGCCCGTACACTTGCACCGGAGCCACAGGTTCTTTTCATGGATGAGCCCCTTTCAAACCTTGATGCAAAGCTTCGTCTCGAGATGAGATACGAGCTCCAGAGACTCCATGTTGAGACCGGATCAACTTTCGTTTATGTAACACATGACCAGATGGAAGCTATGACTCTGGCAACCAGGATCTGTCTTGTTAGCAACGGAGTTCTTCAGCAGTACGCAGCGCCTCTTGAAGTTTACAACAGACCATCAAACCTCTTTGTTGCCGACTTCGTTGGTAATCCTTCAATGAACTTTGTTGATGCCAAGGGAACACAGGGAAGTGACGGAAGTCTTTCTCTTGATATTCTCGGTGGCGTAAAGGCCAGATTTGTTCCTTCAGAGAAGATGGAGCTTTCACAATGGAGAGCAGAGCGCGACAAGGAAGCTGCAGATAAGGCAGAGTTTGAGCGCCAGAGACTTCTTCAGAAGGGTGCTGTGGAAAAGAGCAATAAGGACGAGGTATTCAAGTACCATGTTCAGAAGGTGGAAGAGCAAGACGATTCAATTGTTGATGAGCCTGTTATCACCGATGAAGATTTTGTTATAGGTATCCGTCCTGAAGCAATAGACATTGATCCAAACGGTAAGATTGACACAACCATCTATGGTGCAATGCCTACCGGAATGGAGTCAACACTTAAGCTTAAGATTGGCGAATTCCTTCTTACCAGCGTTATCTTCGGCGGTGTGATCTATCAGATCGGACAGGAAGAGAAGATAAACATTAACGGAGAGAACATCCTCCTTTTTGACAGAAGATCAGGAAAGCTCATCTGCTCAGGCAGGATCGAGCTTTGATCAAATCCTCCTCTACATTATAAGAATCTTGAGTTATCGGCCATCCGCGTGATTTTGTCATGCGGATGGCCGAATTTATGGTAAAATAAAGGGGCAAACGTGATTTATTCGCATACTGGATTGCGTAAGGGAGGCATAAAATGGAAAACAGACCGGTAGGCAGAAAGAAAAACGTCACCGAAGGCGGCAGTGGAGTTCACAGACGTGGTGAAGGCCTCGGGACCGGCCCGGTTGGTAACAGTTCCGGTTATTCATCCGGATCATCAGGCTCAGGCAGTGGATCAGGTCCGCAGAGATCAGGCGGCAGAAGTCCGCTCTTTATGATCATCATTGTTTTATTCCTTATTCTCGGAGGGGGCGGCGGACTTACATCTTTCCTTGGCGGAGGCGGCAGCAGTGTAGGTGACACTGAGCAGTACACAAGTACCACTCAGCAGACGCAGACATCTCAAACTACATCTACTTCGACATCCACAGGAACAGGACTCAGCACGTCAGGATCATCGGGAATGTCCATACTGGGATCGCTCCTCGGAGGAGGATACGGTTCATATTCAGGTGCAAGCTCAGGTGCATCAGCAGCCTGGAGTGCAGATCCTAATACAGGCAGACTCAACACATCGGTTTCCCCGAGTGCCCGTGCCAAGAGAACTGTAATAAAGGGCAACGGAGATGATGTTGTCACTATAATGGTATACATGTGCGGAGCAGATCTTGAATCCAGAAGCGGAATGGCCAGCAGGGATATTCAGGAAATGCTGGGTGCAAACCTTGGTGAGAATGTTAATCTTATTGTTTATACAGGCGGAGCAAAGCAGTGGCAGAACAATGTTATCTCAAGCTCCACCAATCAGATCTATCAGATCAAGAACGGCAAAATGGTGCTTCTTAAGGACAACCTTGGAAATGTCGCCATGACAAAGCCCGAAACTCTTTCAGGCTACATCAGCTGGGCAGCAAATAACTTCCCGGCAAACAGAAATATTCTTATCTTCTGGGATCACGGCGGAGGATCTACAGGTGGCTACGGATATGACGAGAAGTTCCCGCAGTCGGGAGCCATGTCACTTGCAGGAATCAACAAAGCGCTCAAGGACGGAGGCGTGACCTTCGACATGGTAGGTTTTGACACCTGCCTTATGGCTACTGTGGAGAACGCCCTTGTTGTTTCCAACTATTCAGATTACCTTGTGGCTTCTGAAGAGACAGAGCCCGGTATTGGATGGTATTACACAAACTGGCTTAACGCCCTTGGCAAGAATCCTTCTATGGAGACAGTGCAGATCGGTAAGAATATCATCGATGACTTCACCGATGCCTGCGCAAGAAACTGCCCCGGACAAAAGACAACCCTTTCTCTCATAGATCTTGCAGAGCTTTCTCAGACAGTTCCTGCAGAACTTGCAGATTTCTCAAAAGATACCTCCGATATGATAAACGGAGATAACTTCCAGACAGTATCAAGTGCAAGAAGCAGCACGAGAGAGTTTGCCCAGGCAAGGATAGATCAGGTCGACCTTGTTGACTTTGCGACCCGCATGGGCACTGCTGAGTCAAAAGAGCTTGCGACAGCCCTTAAAGAGGCGATCAAGTACAACAAGACAAGCTCCAATATGACCAATGCATACGGACTTTCGATCTACTTCCCATACAAGAAGTCGCAAAGTGTCCAGAGTATGATAAATACCTATGACGACATCGGTATGGATGAGGAATATGCAAAGTGCATTGCAAGCTTTGCATCAATGGGTACTGCAGGTCAGGTGGCAGCAGGCGGAAGCTCGACAGCATCTCCTGTCGGTTCCATATTCGGAGATTTCTCAGGAAGCACAGGAAGCGGTGGAGCAGATTCTGCAGAGCTTATTTCGCAGCTTCTTACAAGCTTTTTATCAAGCGACTTTAGTTCTATTTCAGGACTTACAGCATCCAATTCCGGATTCATCGGAAAGAGTCTTGATGTGGAGAGGGCAGCAGAGTATATTGCTGACCATAGCTTCGATCAGTCAGCGCTTTTCTGGTCACAGAATGCAGACGGAGAAGATGTAATAAAGCTTTCCGCTGATCAGTGGGGTATGGTCCAGGATCTTGCGCTGGGCATGTTCTATGACGACGGCGAAGGCTATGTGGACCTGGGACTTGATAATGTCTTTGATTTTGACGATGAGGGAAATCTTAAGTCTCAGACAGATAAGACCTGGATGTCCATTGACGGACAGGTTGTTGCCTACTATGTCATCGATGTTCAGGGAACATCAGACAGCTATGCCATCACAGGAAGAGTTCCCTGCTATATCAATGGCGTAAGGAGTAACCTTATTCTCGTATTTGATTCGGATAATGAGGACGGATATGTGGCAGGAGCCTGCTATGATTACGTCGAGGGTGAGACAGAAACGATCGCCAAGAATTTGGCAGAGCTTGCAGAAGGCGATGTCATTGACTTTGTATGTGACTTCTACGGTTATGACAAGAGCTATCAGGACAGCTACTATCTCGGCGAGCCCATGACAGTTAAAGGCAGCATGTCTGACATGAAGATCAGCAACACTTATGTGGGCGACGGAGAGGCTCTGGTAACCTACAGATTTACTGATATTTACGGACAGGACTACTGGACAGACGCTATAGCATACTAATACTTTAAGCATAATAAAAGCCATCACTTCAGGATTTGAAGTGGTGGCTTTTTCATGTCATAAAGGTTATACAAATTTTCTGGCAGATACAAAGAGCCGCCCTTTTCTTGTGGTTCCGGAGGGCCCGTCATAGATGAATTTGCCGTGTCCTCTGACAGATACCCGGCTCCCGGCCTTTAAGTCGTATCCGCCGCTGTAGGCAGTTCTTCCGTCAATGAATACCATCTCGCTTTCGATGAGCTTTTGAGCTTCACTTCTTGAGAGGTGATAGACAAAGGCAATTATGGCATCTGTTCTCTCGGAGGCAACACTTCCGCTTATTTCTTCATAGGAAGGTCTTATGTCACAGCTTGAGGCGCTTACCTTTTCGCATTTTACCGAGGTGTGCCTGATCCTTACCAGTTCCTTGCAGATCATCTCCGCGATTTCCGTAGTTGCAAAAATATAGGCTTCCTTGTCCCCGGTAAGGATATCACCGATCTGATCCCGTTCTATCCCGAGATTCATCAGGCTGCCAAGGTAGTCCCTGTGGTTTAGATCATCTGAGAACTTATTGTTTAGAGGCGTGATGTGAACACAGGTCAGGACCGTAGGGTTTTCTTTTTCAGACAAAAGAAAAGTCTCCTCATCCATATAATCCGGGAGAAAGCAGATCATTGCCCTTTCGGCATCATCGAATCCTCCGTAGACACAAAAAGAAGCTCCGCAGTACTGATGAACATTAGAGGGAACCTTCTCGGAGGAAAGTATCTTATAAAAGTGAGACAGCTCAGAGAGTGACAGGAAATCAGTGTGAGTCACAAAGCCGTTTTGATAGGCTCTTTGGGCCAGATCCCTGATCCTTCCGGCCAGGAACTCATAACTCTTTTCTTCCAAGTGAAAGCTCCTTTCCGTTAAGGATTGCCAGCCTTAAGTTGTCCTCTTTGTCGTAAGCCATTTTCAGGGAAAAGAAATCACGGCTCTCTTCAAGCTGTTTAAAGAAGATCTTATCTCCTTCCCAGAGATTAAGATCATAAACATCCTTTTTGCTGACCCATTCAAGCTTTCCCTCGTTGCACTCCTTGGGCTCACCACCGGGCCATTTTGCTGTAAAAAGACTCATCAGTTCATAGTCACCTTTATCTGAAATAAAGGTGATCACAGCTCTGTAGGCAAAGTCTTCAAGCGGAATATCAAAGCCGGTCTCTTCAAAGACTTCTCTCTTTACGCATTCCTCAGGACTCTCGGTCCCTTCAAAATGTCCACCGACTCCGATCCATTTATCTTTATTTATATCGTTTTTCTTGGAAATCCTGTGCATCATCAGGTACTTATCATCGCGCTCGATATAGCATAGCGTTGTAAGCTGATACTCCATGTCAATCGTCCTTATCTTTCTGTCTCTTCTTGATCTTACGATGTTTCTTTTTCAGGTCTTCCATGTCTTCACTGGAGATAAACCTGCAGGTCTTAACTACATAGAGCTTATCGTTCTCAGCCTTTTTAATGCGCACTTTTGCCTTCATGAATCCATGCTTGTCGCAGTAGGCAACAGAGTAGTAGTGTTTACCGTTGGGGGAGAACCACTTGACCACTCTCTTAAGGTTCTTTTTACAAAGGTAGCACTTGGTGCTCATGATCTCGATATTCTCGAGGATGTCTTCCTTGTTGGCAAACTCGCGGGAAATGTATTTCTCGTAGTTGTCGAAGATGATACGTATTTCCTGCTTCTTGGTCTTGGGTGTCACATAGGTGTCAAAAGAGATCTTGCCAAGTGCCTTTTCATTGAGGCATTTAAATATCTTGGCAGTGTATTCTGCGTCAGCCAAAGCCCTGTGGAAAGGAATATCCTTCTCAATGCCGAGTTCGTCTATGGCAGACTCAAGACCTCTTCTGGATTTTCCGTTGTCGTAGGCAAGGCTGTAGAGCTTTTGCACATCGTAAAAGGCAAGTGGTCTGTCAGATAAAAGAGGCTGCCCGAAGAAGTCCAGATTGCGCTGAAATTCTGTAAGGTCAAGAGGACCCCAGGTACAGAACATGGGATCATCTCCGCACCAGGCTAAAAATTCAGCTGCTACATCCTCAAATCTGTCACCTTTTTCAAGGTCTTCCATGGAGAGGTGTATGAGCTTGCCCGTGATGCGGTGCATGTGTTCATGGACCTGTGGCTTGATGAGCCTTGAAAACTCGCCTATCTTCTCTCTGTTCTCATTTAATTTAACAGCGCCAATCTCGACAATCTCAAAGACAAGAGTCTTACCGTCTTTTGTCACCGGCGCATCGCCCTGATTCCACTCAAGGTCAAAGACAATGTAGTTATTCATGCATTAATGATAAGAGGAGAAAAAAATATTTGCAACAGGTATTGACAAATTAGGTTGTGTACAATATGATTGTATACAGAGACAAGCAGATATATAGTTGTTTATGGAATTCAAAAGGAGGAATCACCATGAGCTTTTATGATTATTCAGTAACAGATGCACAGGGAAATGAAGTTTCAATGGAGACTTTTAGAGGTAAGGTAGTGCTCGTTGTAAACACAGCAACAGGCTGCGGATTTACACCACACTATAAAGATATTGAGGCTATGTATGAGAAGCTTCATGACAAGGGCCTTGAGATTCTTGATATCCCATGCAACCAGTTTGCAGGTCAGACTCCCGGAACTGATGAAGAGATTCATGAGTTCTGCACACTTCATTACAACACAATGTTCCCTCAGATGAAGAAATCAGATGTAAATGGTGAAGGAGCGCTTCCTCTTTATCAGTATCTCAAGAGCCAGAAGGGCTTTGAGGGATTTGGAAAAGGCCCTGCAGCCCTTGCTATGGGTGTAATGCTCAAGAAGATCGACAAGGATTACAAGAACAATCCTGATATCAAGTGGAATTTCACTAAGTTTGTTGTGGACAGAGAGGGAAATGTTGTTGCCCGCTTCGAGCCCACAGCAGATATGAAGAAAGTTGCTGAGTTCGTAGAAGGAATCATGTGATCCGTAGGATCAGTACTTCTTCATCCATGTAGTAGCTAGATCTATCCACGGTGCAGCGCAAGGCTCGATCTCTTTCTCCTCGATGCCGGCTGTAAGCTCATTTGCAAGAGCAAGACCGTGGCCCCCTTCAGGGAAAATATGGAGCTCAGTGCTGATGCCGTGCTCACGAAGTGCAGTGGCAAACAGCAGGGAGTTCTCCACAGGAACAGCACCATCTGTAAACGTATGCCATATGAATGTCCTTGGAACATGCTCATTAACAGCATTTTCCAGGGACATCATTTCTTTTAATTCTAAATAATCTTCTCCGAGCAGATTTTTAAAGGAATCTGAGTGAGCAAATTTCCCGGAAGTAATAACCGGATAGCAGAGCATAAGACCGTTGGGACGAAGCTTTATTCTGTCTGCATAGCTGATGCCCATGCCATCTGCGAGGTAGTCATTCATCCACATGCAGGCAAAGCTTGCCGCAAGATGACCACCTGCTGAGCAGCCCTGGATCACGATGGAGTCTTTTTTTACGTGCCATTCTTTGGCGTGTTCCCTTATAAGAAGGATCGATCTGCCAAGTTCCATCTGGGCAGTGGGGAAAACTGCCGGTGCACAGGAGTATCTAAGTACTGCTGCGTGATAACCCTTTGCAAGAAAGGCAAGAGCGATGGGCTCTGCTTCTCTGTCTGATGTGTAGGCATATGCACCGCCCGGGCAGATAAGAATAAGGGGGCGTTCCTTTATATTTAATACTTCTGTATACTCCTGGATGTACACGGTGAGTTTAGCTCCTTCAAGGGAGCCTTTTTCGCTCAAGGTAAATTCTTTGTAGATCATGTTCTGTCCTCGCTGTCTTAGAATTTTTTGGATTTAAACTTTGTTTTTTTGTATTCTCTTTTTCTGCGGTTATAGCGAACCTTATCGCTTTTACTGTAGATCTTCTTGCCGGAAACAGCCACGGTGCTGATAGATCCGATAATGGTTGCCAGGATAAATATGGCAGCTGCGATCGCAAGCAGTATCCTTACATTTACAAATAAGGTCTTTTCAGCAGCAGAAGTCTCAGTCGAAGAGGCTTTTGGAGTCATAGAATAGCTTACGTAGGCATTGCCGATAGGGGCACCACTGAATGTGTAGGCAACCCGGGCAATGGCAGCAGGGAACATGCTCTTTTCCTCATCAGTAAGATTGTACTGTATCTCATAATCAGTATCTTCTATGGATGCAGTCTTTGGAATTATGATCTGATCACTCTTTCCAAGCTTTAAAATTGTACCGGATCTGCCAAATACGTCGTTGTCAGACTCAAAGAATAATGAGTCGTCTGGCATGTATCTGGTGTCGCTATCTGATACGTTTAACGTCTTGAAATTGTTGAATCCGTAGTTAAGGAGTGTGATCGTGTCTGTAAACTGTGATGGTGATTCCTCCATGAAAACTACGCAGATAAGTTTAAGGCCGTCCTTTTCAGCACAGGTTACAAGAGTTTCCCGCGCAAGGTCAGTATATCCTGTCTTACCTCCGACAATTCCCTCGTAGGTCATCTCTCCGCTTATGAGTTTATGCTTGTTATTGAGATAGAAATCATCGGGCTGGTTATCAGTGGCTTCGAAGTGATAACGGGCAGTGTTTCCGACTTTGCAGAGGAGCTCGTTGGCAAAAAAAGCCCTGGAAATAAGTGCCAGATCGTAAGCGCTGGTGTAGTGGTCGTCGGCCTGAAGACCATTGGTGTTTGAAAAATGTGTATTGGTGCAACCAAGCTCTTTTGCCCTGGAATTCATAAGGTCCACAAAGCCTGAGATACTTCCGCTTACATGCTCGGCAACTGCATTTGCGACTTCGTTGGCACTTCCTACCATGATCCCGTAAAGAGCCTGCTCCAGTGAGATGGACTGTCCGACGTCCATTCCGATGTTGGAGCCGCCCTGTGGTACACTGAAGACAGCTTCATTGGAAAAAGTGATCTCATCTGCCAGTGAGGCGTTCTCCACAGCCAAAAGGCAGGTCATAATCTTGGTGGTGCTGGCGGGATAAAGTTCTTCGTGGATGTTCTTGGAATACAGAATAGTTCCGGTGTTGGCCTCCATGACGATAGCAGCCTGAGCAGTGACCTCAGGGCCGTGGGGCCATCCGCTTATATCGTTAGACTGAATGGGGAGCTCCTTGCGAAGCTGAGCTGCCTCCTCATAGTCTGTGGCAGCAAAAACCGTGTCACAGACAGATATGCTTAAAATAAGAAATATAAGGACTGTGACAACGGATCTGTATATGAAATTTCTTCTTATCTTATTATGTGCTTGCTTCATGACATGCTTATAATACAATACTTCCAAACTTCGAGCAAATGGTGTAAAATTCATATTATAAGATTCACAGGCAGGAAGAAAAATGCGTTTACGTAACATAGCAGGATCAAGAGAAGTAATAGCTGATTCAAACTTTACAGTCAAGGATCCTGAGAAGAAAAAAGGCCTCTGGAAAAAAGAGGTATTTGGCAATGACAACGAAGTACATATCGAGATAGGAATGGGCAAGGGCAGGTTCCTCATGGACATGGCAGCACTCCATCCTGATATCAATTACGTTGGAATTGAGAAGTACTCAAGTGTTCTTTTGAGAGCTCTGCAGAAGCAGGAACAGCTTCTTTTACCAAATGTCATCTTCATCCGAATGGATGCTGAGACTATCACGGAGGTGTTTGCGCCGGGAGAGGTTGGTAAGATATATCTGAATTTCTCAGACCCGTGGCCCAAGGACAGACATGCCAAGAGAAGACTTCCTTCAAGAGAGTTTTTAAAGCGTTACGATCAGATACTTGTTCCCGGAGGAGTTGTTGAGTTTAAGACCGACAACGAGGACCTTTTCCGGTTTGCGCTGGAGGAGATCGAGCCCGCCGGATGGACACTGGATGCCGTGACTTATGACCTTCACAACGATGAGGTCATGAACGAAGGCAACGTAATGACAGAGTATGAAGAACGGTTTTCGGAAGCAGGAAACCCAATTTACAAATATATTATCAGCAGAAAGAAAGGGGAGTAATTTAATGGACTACACATTAAACAGTCAGAATTTCGAAGAAGAAGTGCTTAAGAGCAAACTGCCGGTACTTGTTGATTTTTCAGCAGACTGGTGCGGCCCCTGCAAGATGATGGCTCCGATGATCGATGAGTTCGCAGAGGAGTATGAAGGGGAGCTTAAGGTTGGCAAGATCAATGTTGATCAGTCACCGGATATCGCCCAGAAGTACAAAGTAATGTCAATCCCGATGTTCGCTTTCTTTAAGAACGGCGAGGTTGTGGAGACAGCAGTTGGAGCACTGAACAAAGCTAAATTACAGGGAATAATTGACAAGGTGCTGGCTTAAAAAGCCAGCACCTTTTAAGGAGACCGGGGGAAGAGTTTTGTCGGATAAGATTGCTAAATTTGAGGACTATAAGAATAAAGCTGTAAAACCGGAGCCTGTTTCTCAGGATACTATGAATATCGAGATCGAGGACCCTTATCAGTTCCTGAGCGCTGAAGAGAGAGAAGAATATATTCTCCAGCGTCAGAAGGAGCTTAGTGAAGATGCGCCCAAAGAGGTTAGTAAAGAGAACAGACAAAGAGATCCGGAGCCAAGAAGAAGAGAGCCCAGGGAAGAATATGAGCCGGAAGATGAACCTGATTATGAGGATGATTACGACGGCGATGAGGACTACGACGGGGACGAGGATGAAGACAACAGCGGCGTCAACATGAACCTGGTGGTGCGTGTTGCATCCATACTCACAGGTATTGTTATTCTTGCCTTTATCGCGGGGATCCTCAAGGTCAAGGTCTATGACAGGTACCTTGCGCCGGACCCGGATGAGGCGCCTGCAACGGCGGTTGCAGTAGCAATTCCTTCCGGATTTATTGAGAAGAATGACACGGTAGTGGTTACCGGAGCCAGTACTTTAAATATCCGCTCAGTGCCAAGTGCAGAGAGCAGCGAGACTGTTGTGGGTATGGTTCCTGAGGGGGATGAGCTCAAGAGGATAGCTGTTTCGGAGGATGGATCCTGGGCGCTTGTTGAGGTTGACGGCCAGCAGGCTTATGCATCGATGAAATATCTCAAGGAAAAATAAAAACCACTAAGATTTACTTAGTGGTTTAACGGCTTCTTGTGTGAAGCCAGCTATAAAACTTATCAAGGCCTTCAGAGAGGTTTTCGCTTGAACGGGCTGTACTTTCTACGTGAGAGAGAACCTCTTTTTCTGTGGTGTCCTTGGCATAACCGGCAATCTTGATGGCGCATGCGTTCTCAAGGCCCATGTAATCCATGTTGACCAGAAGGGTGTTGTGGAAGCCTGAAACCGGCTCGTAAAGGGTTGGATATTTTTTTCTGACCAGAGCAAACTCATCAAGGATCTGCTCTCTGGACTGGAGACAAAAGAGTAAATAAGCAGCTTCTACGATCTCGTGAGGTTCAATCTCTTCCTCGTAGGAACTGTCCTCGTAACCGACTCTTGTTGCGTAGTATTCGCAGATCTCCTGAACCAGTGCACCTACTTTTGAGTTGTCATACAGTTTTTGAAGTTCATCAAATATTTTTTCGCTCATGAGTTTATTGTAACACAGAGGAAAAAGAAATATGAAGATAGGAATTTTTGATTCCGGCATCGGAGGACTCTCGGTTTTACACGAGGCATATCATCAGCTTCCGAAACAGGAATTCATTTTTTATGCAGATACCCAAAACGTTCCTTACGGCACCAAGTCTCCCGAGCAGATACTCGGCTATGCCACGAGGATAACGGATTTCCTTATAGATAAAGGAGCCCAGGCTATTGTCGTTGCCTGTAATACCGCTACAAGCGTTGCCATAAAGGAGCTGCGCAGGAACTACGACATCCCGATCCTGGGAATGGAGCCTGCGGTCAAGCCTGCAGTGGAAGGCACGGAAAAGAAGCGGATCATGGTGATCGCAACTCCCGTCACCATAAGACAGGATAAGCTGAGGGACCTCCTTCACAGAGTGGATGAGGATCACAGGGTTGACCTGCTTGCAATGCCGAAGCTTGTGGAGTTCGCCGAAAGGGAAGAATTTGACTCACCTGCTGTAAAAGAGTACATAACAAGCCAGTTCGGAGCCTTTGATAAGGCAAAATACTGTGCGCTGGTCCTTGGCTGCACTCATTTCAATTACTTCAAGCCATCATACAGAGAGTATTTTGGAGATGAGACGCTGCTGATAGACGGTAATGAAGGTACGGTCAGACATCTGGCAGATGTTCTTTCTCTGGACCGGACACAAGATATTGATATGTCTTTTGACAAAGAAAACGAAATGTTGTGGATGAACAACACGAAATATTATTTTTCAGGAAAGGAAATTTCCGGAGGAGAAACGCTGGAACACTTGAAAAGACTGCATTTGCGGCTTGAAAAGGTCAGAAATATTTGAGCTTGAATTAATCAATATAATGTATTATCATATTTATATGACCACAATATATTGTGTGTGGAAGGCGTTTCAAAAGGAAAGGGGTTAGTTATGAAGATTATAAAGAGAAGCGGAAAAGAAGTTGCCTTTGACGGCAGTAAGATCATCGCTGCGATCGAAAAGGCCAACAACGAGGTTACTGAGGAGAAGAAGCTGACAGAAGGTCAGATCAGTGACATCGAGAAAGCTGTTGAAAAACAGTGCGCCTCTCTTACCCGTGCAGCCAGCGTTGAGGAGATCCAGGACATGGTAGAGGATGGCCTGATGAAATCCGGCAAGTTCGAGGTTGCAAGGAAATATATAACATATCGTTACAAACATGCTCTGGTCAGAAAGTCCAACACAACCGATGAGCAGATCATGTCTCTTATTGAGTGCAGCAACGAAGAGGTTAAGCAGGAGAACTCCAACAAGAACCCCACCGTTAACAGCGTTCAGAGAGATTATATGGCGGGAGAAGTGTCCAAGGATATCACAAAGAGATTCCTGCTTCCCGATGATGTGGTCAAAGCACATGAGGAAGGCCTTATCCATTTCCATGACGCCGATTATTTTGCACAGCATATGCATAACTGCTGTCTTGTAAACTTAGAGGACATGCTCCAGAACGGAACAGTTATTTCCGAGACAATGATCGAGCGTCCAAAGAGCTTTTCTACAGCATGTAACATTGCAACTCAGGCAATCGCACAGATCGCCAGCTCACAGTACGGCGGACAGAGTATAACACTTTCTCACCTGGTTCCTTTTGTTGATGTCAGCAGACAGAAATTCCGTAAGGAAGTTGCTCTTGAGTTTGAGACAGCCGGCATGAAGATCAACAAGAAACAGGTTGATGAGATCGCAGAGATGCGAGTTAAAAAAGAGGTTGAGAGAGGATGCCAGGTTATCCAGTATCAGGTTATTACTCTTATGACCACAAACGGTCAGGCTCCTTTCATTACAGTATATATGTATCTCGATGAAGTTCCTGAGGGACAGATGAGAGAAGATCTTGCACTGGTCATCGAAGAGATGCTCAAGCAGCGTATCTACGGTGTTAAGAACGAGAAGGGTCAGCTTATCACACCTGCATTCCCTAAGCTCATCTACGTTCTTGACGAGGACAACATCACTGAGGATTCCAAATACTGGTACCTCACAGAGCTGGCAGCTAAGTGCACAGCCAAGAGACTTGTTCCCGATTACATCTCAGCCAAGAAGATGAAAGAGCTCAAGAAGGGCGATGTTTATCCTTGTATGGGATGCAGATCTTTCCTTACACCTGATAATGAAGACGTTGCAGAGGGACTTTGCAACGCAGGCAATAAGGCAAAGGCCAAGAATTATGTTGAAGGAACGCACAAGTATTACGGAAGATTCAATCAGGGTGTTGTAACCTTGAACCTTGTGGATGTTGCATGTTCATCATCCAAGGATGAGGACAGATTCTGGGAGATCCTCGATGAGAGATGTGAGCTTTGCTACAGAGCACTTATGGCAAGACACAACAGACTTCTCGGAACACCTTCAGATGTAGCTCC
>ODAI013788295.1_pt1 | contig 14065 bp, 22 predicted proteins | sample 1539321 | NCBI WGS metagenome assembly ODAI01 (sample SAMN02144231, study PRJEB22623) | gut metagenome | biome: sheep rumen | host: Ovis aries | place: New Zealand
AATTTCCAGAAACTGTAAAAATCAATTTACAGTTTTTGGAAAAATAATATTGAATTTTTTTATCAATTTAATTTTGTATTTTTTTATCAATTTTATATTGACTTTTACATTTAACTTTTATCAACGAAAAGAGAAAGAAAAATATATAAACTATGTAACAGCTGGAATAAGTGAGATGTAGCGAAGTTTGAAAAATAAAATTAGATAAAAAATTTCCAAGTCAAATTTCCAAAATGAATTTGATAATATAAAATGTAGTAATATCAATAGATATGTGGTTTCTCGAGGTAGTCGCCTCGACCATCTTTTGCCCTTTTTCAAGGGAATTTAAGAGAATTTACCAAGATTCTAAAAACGTAAAATAAGCTATTTTTCAATATTTATGAGAAATAGCTTATTTTTTTAAATTTTTTCAAATTTAGTAAAATTCTATAAGCTTGTTTCATTGCATATTCTTTCATAGCTTGTTTTGATAAAGTTCTATATCTTCTAATTTTTCTTTTAGGTCTATTATTTATTTGTGGGTTAGAAACCATATTGCTAATAGCAATAATCCCAGAGAGAATGCTATCAATCTTGTTTTCCATTTTATTTTTTTGAATTTCAAAGTTTGCTCTTCCTCTGAATCTTGTAATTTCTGTTTCATAATTTGAAATTCTTTCTCCATAATTTCCGAAATTATTGTTGGTAGTTCTTCCTTTATTGACTTGTTCCAATCGTATATATCCTTTAGTACAGTTAACTCTACTAGGTAGTAGTGCATCGGTACTACTGATGGAACTACTTGACTTTCTTGTACTATTTTGTTGTTCTCTTTCAGTTTTTCTAAATTCATCTTCTATATTTCCTTTCAAATAGTTTTCTTCAAATAATTTATTATCTCTGCATAAATTTGCAAGTCAAATAGGCAAAGAACTAGCTGAAGAATTATGGGGAGATAAATATCAAGTGGTAATCTGCACTCATATCAATAAAGATAATGTCCACAATCATATAATTCTAAATTCTGTATCATTTATAGATGGCTATAAATATCATGATTCTAAAGCACAAATTGCATTTTTAAAAGAAACTTCTGATAGATTATGTTTAAATTATGGACTATCAATTATAGATACACCAAAAGCAAATAAACATAGGCGAAAAAATAATATGATTTTTGAAGAATTAAATTTTCTTGCAAGGCATTCTTTTAATTCAGTATTTGATGTAACAAAATATAAAGAAAATCTGTCAAATAAGCTACCTGAATTAAAAGGAAAACGAGAACTTTTATGGAAAAAACATAAATCTGCAGATACAAATAAAAAGACTGAAATTCTAAAAGACATAAATGCACTTACTGAAGAAATTGATATAATACAGGCTCAAAAAAATGCATGTAATTGAATTATTTCAAAATATGAGGAAATTAAAGAAAATTATAAACAACAAATTGAAAGTAAAGAAAATTTACAAAGTATTATAATTACTAATAAAAGGATTTTGAAGAATAGATGATTACTAATTATACTATATTTAAAACTCCCGCGACCCAAGTATAGGTCGCGGGAGGAAGGACACGGAGGCCTTCTAGTGGAAAAGACATTAGATTTCTCTGAGTCTCTCCACCAGTGGCTCCCAAAATGTTCGCTGTGCTTCGATCTCGTGCGAAGGCACGATAGCATCTTTGTCTGAGTGCGTGAATCTGCTATGAAGTACGCCGTCTGGATCAACGCTGAATTTCAGGTGTCCAGGGTTGAGCTGCATGTTACCCAGCCGAACCACAACGCGGTGGTCTTTAATCCAGTATGCCATTTTATTACCATCGCAGACAATATCCTTTTCAGGAATCTGAAGGAGCTTGTCATGCAAGTACGGCACGAACTGATGGGAATACGCATAAGGGTTTACAGGGTTCAGTGTACGAACCTTGCACCCCATGCCCATCTCAAGGGCATGGTCAACGACTTCCATCAAGCTATCCTCTGTAGGATAGCTGTCGATGGTTGCCATGACATACAACTTAACCCTGCTCTTCCATTCCGACTGATTCTGAAACATGAACTCAAGTCCAGGCTCGTAGGAAAAGCGGATTTCGTCAACAATGCCGTCCAGCTGGTGCAATACATCCATCCGAATTCCATTGGTGAACATGTTCACTTGGAATCCCTCAGCCTTGGCAAGCTGAGCCAGTCGTACCACGTTCGGATGGACCGTAGGCTCCCCACCGTGAAGGTAGAGAGTCTGCATGTCCAGCTGGTGAGCCAACTTCATGCCCGCCACAAATGCTTCCTCCGTAATGTACTTTCCAGAATGCACATTCGGTTCAATACAGTACGGGCAAGCCTTATTGCAGGCATACGTTAACAAGAAATAAATCTGCCGAAGATCCTCGTTTTCACGAGGATGTGGTGTAATTCCACACTTCAATGTTTTCCGTTGCATCATTTTGTCCTTTCTGTGATTTGTTTTGAGGCATGTGCCTCAGTTACATAATTCCATTATAACATATAAAAGTTAATTTTTCAATATTTTTCAGTATTATTTACATATTTTTCCAAAATGTTTTAAATATTTATCTGTAAATGTTTTCAATTTTTCTACATTTCCTGTTAATTGAGCTATTAATTTATTTGCTTCTTCATATGCCATTTTATATTCTTCTTTAGTAATTTCATACTTATCTAAAGCACATTTTAATTCATTTTCATCTAATAATTTAATTGCCCCATCTGGTCTAACAACAACATCTAAATATAAATCATCTTCATATGGAACACCATTTTCTTTACCAATTTCTTTTGCAATATCAAAGTACCATTCTATTATTTCATTATTGTTATCATAAAAAGCAGATAGTTTTATTTTAGAATTATAATTATAAAAACCTAGTAGTTTATAATTATTATCTATTATAACTTTACCCTTTGGAGTAACGATTTTTATATCAGCATTATTAAAATTATAATATGAAACATCTATATTATTTTTCTCTTCTTTAAAACTTTCAACTGAATAAATTAAATCGCTATTTGGTTTATTTTGTTTGTGCCTATTAGCATATCTTTTTTTTAATGAAATATAATATTTTTCATTTACGTCATCATTTGTAGCAACCATCTCTTCAAACAATTTACCGCCATTATTTTCAATAGCAGTTTTTAATAATATATCGTTTTTATTGCAATATATTAATACTCTTCCAATTTCATATTCCTTACATTTTATTAAAGCTAGTTTAATTAATTCTAAATAATTATTCTTTTCTTTTTCTGTTTGTAGTATATTGATTTTTATATGACCTTCACTATTAAATAGATTTTCATCTAAATAATGATTAATTTTTACACTTCCAATTATTTTACCATTTTTTTTACTATTCACTAAAAAGAAAGTTGATGGTATATTTTCTGAAGTATTTTCATTATTATTTATAAAATCTTTTATTTCTTTATTTATTTCCTTTTCATCCTTTTGGTTAAGTATTATTAATTCTAATTCTTCCATATCTTTATTTTCTTCCCCTTTTATTAAGTTAAATCAATAATGATGTAACATGAAATAACAGAATTCTATCATTTATAACCTCTTTTGCAGCTGATAAAACTCTTATATCATCATCAATCAAAATTGCTAACTCGTTATCTTTTAAACTATTTTTTATATATTGAGCCTTAACTAAATTAACACTTTTTTGTGTATAATCTCCTGTTTCTTCGCATAAAAGAATTCTTCTTTGCTTAATATCTGGCATATACCTATTTAACCACTCTTTTTTTTCTTTTACCATACATTTTGTTTTAGAACAACTTAAAATATTGATTTTTATTAAAGGAAATTTTTTATTAATTTCTTTAATTTTATTTATTATTGGTTTTATAGGCTTTTTATTTAAATATTCCCCTTCTTTTAAATATATTTTTTCAGAATCAAACAATAATTCTGTTATAGTTCCATCCATATCTAAAAACAGCTTTATTTTCTTATTTTTTTGATATATCTTGTTTATTTCTTCAACTATCTTCATTTATTTTCTCCATTTTTAATTTACTTTTTCTCCAGCCATTCCATATATTCTTTTTGAGTCAATTTTCCTTTTTCAATCTTTTCTTTTAATTTGGCATTTTTTTGTTTAAATTCGTTAAAATCATTTTCGTATTGCTCATTATTAGGATTTCTCCTTGTTCTTAATAAAAGCTTTTGATAAACATTTCTATATATTCTTAAATCATCATTTTCTTGCATTAGTTTTTGCTTTGTTCTAAATGGTCCTACTTCTTTACAAGTTTTATTATTTTCATATATATTGCTACAATACAATTCATCTACTCTATTATCTTGAACGAAGAATCTTCCGCAGTTTTTACATTTCTTTATTGCTGTACTTTCTATTTCTGTCATTTCATATAGTTCTATTATAAATGTTTGAATTATATCCCATTCATCACTTATCATTTTTGTCATTTATAGTTTTATAAAAAACTCTTCCATTTTATACCATTACTCCAAATTCTTCCAACATTTTTTTTATATCATTGCAATCATTTGGAATTACTCTTCTACCTAAAATTCCTAATTTATTGGAAGTTTCATAACTTCTATTTGTATCGTCATCATCTATAAATAAGCATTCTTCTGCCTTTAAATTATATCTTTCAAGTAACAACTTAAAAATTCGTTCATCTGGTTTCTTTATATGTTCTTGTGCGGAAATAATAATACCATTGCACAATTTAAAAAAGTCAATATTTTTAAAATAATTATAAGTTGCATTTGCCATATTAGATAACACATAAATATTATAACCTTTATCTTTTAACTTTTTCGCAATTCTCACTATATCTTCATTTATCTTTTGCTCTTTAAACCAATTATGCCAAAATTCATTTGTTAGCTCTGAATATTTGTTATTGTGTCTTTCATTTATTATTCTAATAGCCTCATTATTGTCTATTTCTCCCAAATCAATTCTTTTCCATTCTGGTGCTTTAAAGTTATTTTCCATTAAATATGTTTTTTCATCATCTGTTTTAGCAAATCTCTCTATTATAGCTTGTTGATCATAATTTATTATTACATTTCCCAAATCAAAAATAATATTCTTAATCATCTATTTTATTCCTTCCATCAACTAATATTTTTTTCCTATTCCTTTGTTATAGTTTCAAATAGTATTTTATATTTGATTACTTGCATAGAACAACTCTTTTCTTGAATCAAATTTATCTATCATTTGTTTAACAGCAAAGCCATTTTTACTTATTACTTTTTCTAAAAACACTATTTCATATCACACTAACTATTTCACTTATTGAATCAATTTTATAATCATATTGTTCAACATTTCCAAAACCATAAGAAGCGTATATAAATGGGATATTTGCATAATCTGCCGCTTTTTTATCGCTTATTGTATCGCCAACATATATTGCACTTTTAATATTATTTCGTTCAATAATTAATTTTATATTTTCACCATTACTTAATTTTGTTCTGCCGTTACTTTCATAATCTCTAAAGTATTTTGATAAATTACTACTATTCAAAAATGATTCAATATATCCTTCTACACAATTACTAACAATATATAATGAACTATCTTTCGATATTTTTTTATAGTTTCTACCATGTTTGGATATAATGTTCCACCATTTTTTAACAAGTTTTCAATATTTCTATTAAAAGCCTCTTTTGCATATTCTTCTGCTTTGTTTTTTTCTAAATAACTATAATAAATATTCACTATTTCATCGAACGGTAAGCCCATTGAACTTATTACTTCTTTTTCAGTAATTTCACGAGTTATTTCTTTATGCTTTTTCTTTACTTCAGCAATTGACTTTACACAACTTTCTATTGTACTCCATAATGTGCCATCTAAATCAAATTAGTTTGAAGAATATACCTTGTTTTCTATATTCTGGTTCAATATACATTTGCGAAATCCAAGGGACCTCTCCATCACTAGCCCAATAAAAATAAGAATATAAAATCATTCCAACTGGTTTACCCTCTACTTCAGCAACTAAACATTGGAATTTAGGATTATCACAGAAATAATCTTTATCAATATTTAATTCTAAACCATTGGTTTCTTCCATGTTATTTACATTATCTATTACTTTATTTGCATATATTAAAAAATCTTTATGCTTTTTGTTTGCATGTAAAACACTTATATTAGTCATAGAATTTACTCTCATATATATTATCGACAATTCTTTCAAAAATCTTTCTATGTCCGTTTTTATTTGGATGTACTCCATCTATAAAATCATCTTTTTGCAATACATCTTTCATTGGTATGTATTTGATTTTTACATTTGTATTGACATATTTAATTTTTGCTATTATTCTATATGTAGACATTTAAAAAGTCAACTATTAATTGTCTATTTTTTAAAAAAGGAGAAATTTGAATGTACATAGTATTTATAGATGAATCGGGACAACCTGGTGGTTGGAACAATGAGAATAAGTGTTTAACTTCAAACAGTAGTAAGTTTTTTACATAGGTGGGTTTATGATTGAAGCTAATAACATTTTAGAAATTGAATCGAATTTTAAAGATATAAAATTAAAATATGATCTAAAAGATTCAGACGAAATAAAATGGAGTTCGTCATATTCTAAAATATGCCTTTGCGCTAAATCTTTTAATGAAAAGAGTTTGTATGGAAATATCAGATAGAGATGGTAGAAATGCAACAACTCCTGCATTAATGTTTACAGATAGTAGAAAAATGATATTTATGGTCGAGGAATAAAATTATATAAATAAAAAAAGTGGCTGATGAGATTAGTTGCCAAATCTAACACACCTTTAGTTGGTGCTACATCAGCCCTATTGTTCTGTTATAAACAAAATATAATTTTTTTCGAAAAATGTCAAGTACTTTGTACATTCTTTATATTATATGCAAAATTTTATATTTTATTTCATTAATTTTTTATTGATTATTCAGCCACTTCATATATTCATACCTTTTCCACCACTTTCTATATTATCTACCATTTTTTATTTTGGCAATATCCTCTTCTGCTTTTTTCTGAATTTCTTTTAGTTCATCCTCAAGTTCTCTCAAATGTGCTTGGAATCTATGTGCTTTTTGCCTTTCCGCTTCAACTGGATCAATTGCTTCTGTTGTTTCAACTTCTTCTATATTGCTCTCTTGTTTTTCTTCATCTTTTGAAATTTTTTCATCAGGACTCTGTTTTTCTCCGTCTTCTCTATTTTCATCCATATCTAAAGGAATAATAGGTATAACCGGTGGTTCTTTTTTGTCAAATTTAATTCCTTCATCTTCTTTCTTTGGAGAAGTTTCCCTTATTAGCTTCAATACTTTTTCCGTTAAATTTCTGCAATAATTTTCAAAATTTGAAACATGATTTACTGCTTCGACACCATCAATCACTATAGCATCATTTCTTGATAAATTTCTTACTTGGTCAATTAATTCATTTTTTACTATAAATAATCTTGCATTTACTTCATTAAAATTCTCGAAAATCGAAATATTAGTACCTTTTACTTTGAAAATAACATATCCATCATATGAATCTTTTCCAATTTCACAACTTGTAATGTCATAATCTTCATTAATTCTTTTTAATGAGTTTACTAATCTTGTAAATCCTTCAAGTTTTAATTCAACTGGCATTACATAATATTTAATATACTTTCAATGACATCTTCTATTGGTACTTCTAGCCAATTATTATTTGCTGTATTAATTCTCGACTGAAATCTACTATTATTTAAAATGCTTGAATACCTATAATTATATTACTTAATGTTCTATTTGATAATATCTTCTACAGTCTATTTTTCCTTTTAAATATGTACTTAATTTTTCACCTGAAATTATTTCTTCTTTTTGTTGTTTAGTTAGATGCTTTAATTGATATTCTAATTTACAAGCAAGTGATTTATCTTTTGTTCTCCAAACCGCTTCTATTTTTTCAGCATGATGAGATTTTGTATATTTTGCCCCTTTACCTGATATATGTTTTTTTACTCTATTTTCAATATTGTTTGTCATTCCTGTATATATTGAATTATCTTTGCATCTAATCATATATGTATAATACATTACATTATTCCTCCAAAATCTATATATACATTTTATAATATTGAAAAAATATTTTCAATCAATATTTTTGTATAATTATTGAGTTTATGTTATAATTACATTAAATTTTAAAAAAGAGGAGTTTACTTATGAACAAAAATATTAAATTTAATAAAATCTTACCAGAACTCTCTGTTTCAAACTTAGAAGAAAGCCTTAAATTTTATAAAACTCTCGGTTTTGAAATTGGATATGAAAGACCTGAAAATAAATTTGCTTTTATCTGTATTGATGAAATTCAATTTATGCTTCAAGAACTTGATTCTTCAGATAAATGGGATGTTGGAAAACTTAATTATCCATTTGGCAATGGAATTAATTTTCAGCTTGATTTAAAAGAGATTGATAAAATTTATAATAATTTATTAGAAAACAACTATAAAATAGCATTTGATATGGAAGAAAACTGGTACAGAAAAGGAGATATTTTATTAGGTTGTAAAGAATTTCTTGTTCAAGATCCAGATGGATATTTATTAAGAATTTCTGAAGATTTAGGAGAAAGACCAGCAAATTAATGCTGGTCTTTAATTTAATAATTTTAATTCTATATTATGGGCTTTATATTTATTTACTTTCTCATCTAAAATAAATTCTGTTAAGCTTTGTGACAAACTCTCACTATTTTGTTTTAAATCTGTTGTATAATATAAATTTATTTTTTCTATATTGATATTATTAGTAACTATTTCTCTAAAAACTTCTGCCATGTGTTTTTCATCTTCACACACCAAAATTAATTGTGGTAAAGATTTCATTCCAGAATCCATTGGCAAAAAATTATCATAAAAATCTTTATAAAATCTCATTTTATCTACACATTTTTTCTGCCATTCAGGTTCACGTCTTATTACCTCAAATAAAAATTGAATAGATTTATTTGATTTTGTAAGTGTAACTAAACCACCACTTGGTTTAAACACTTTATTCATTGTTTTTGCAGTTAATGCTGGTTTTACAACATAATTATCAAAAACCTTTACTTTTTTTAAATATGCAATAAGTACCTGGTTTCCAGCTAGTCTTTTCTTTATCATTGCAACTGGCTTTGTATTATCTGATGGTTGCCATTTACACTCAACATCATCACGGGTATCTAATAAATATTTCCCCATTTTTTCTAAGCAATAAATTCTGTAAATACCCTTTCCTTCATCAGAATTAAAATAATATCTTGTTAAAACCTTGCATTTAACTAATGACTCAAGTTTATTATTAAGTTTGTCTTGAGATTTAACTTCATATCCTTTTATCTCAAGCATTTGCATTAATTGCCTTGAAGTAATGAATTCAAATTCATTTACTAAATATAAAATAGCAAAATGAATATCTGTAATTTGGCCAACATTAATTTTATGTATAACTTGATTCATTGATACATATCCGTCTTTGCCATCAAATGTTTTAATTTCGCCTTTTCTAATAGCAAAAGGTGATACTTGTGCTTTAATCTGGTTATCTTGAACCATATTCTTTCCTCCTTTATCTTATGTTGTAATTATTTTATCACTATAACACACTAAAGTCTATATTTTTTTATAAAAAATTTATTTTATACTTTTAATTTCGTTAGACTTTAGATATCTCCATTCCCCTGGTTTTAAATCCTTCACATCTAAATTTCCGATTTTACTTCTATGAAGAGCTAACACCTTTTTATTAATAGCCGTACACATTTTTCTAATCTGTCTATTTTTTCCCTCATGAATTACAATTTGTACTCGAGTAATATCTTTTTCTTCATCTATTTTCAAAATTTTGACTTTCGCTGGTTTTGTTAGATAATTATCATCAATTATAACTCCATTTTTCAAACTATCAATTTCTTGTTCTGTAATTTTCCCTTTCAATGTAACATTATAGGTCTTATCAATTTCATTTTTAGGATGTGTAAGTTTATTGACCAATTCGCCATCATTTGTTAAAATTAGTGCTCCAGAAGTATACATATCTAGCCTTCCTACAGGAACAATTCTTTTATTTATCTTAATCAAATCCAAAACCTTATCTCTTCCAAATTGTTCATGAGCAGTTGTAATATATCCTATTGGTTTATTTAATAATATATAAATTTTTTCTTCTTCAGGTTTTACAATTTTTCCATTATATTTTACAACATCTTTTGAAGTAACTTTTGTTCCAAGCTCAGTAACAACATTTCCATTTACTTCTACTTTTTCTTGTAATATTAATTCTTCGCACTTTCTTCTAGATGCTATTCCTGCATTTGCTAAATATTTTTGTAGTCTTTCTTCTTCCATTTATATTTTTCCTTCCAATTCTTCAAGAATTTTACTAAAATATTCAGGTAATTGAGCCTCTATATGTATCTCTTTACCTGTAATTGGATGTTTAAAATCTAATGCTTTAGCATGTAAGCATTGCCCTAAAATTCCCCATTCATTTTTACCATTTGAGTATGTATTATCTCCGATAATGGGATATCCAATATGAGATAAATGTACTCTTATTTGGTGGGTTCTACCTGTTTCTATATTTATTTCTAATAGGGAATATTTTCCTTTATATCTATTTAATACTTTAAAATGTGTTATAGCTTCTTTTCCATTTTTATCAACTGCCATTTTCTTTCTATCTTTCTTACTTCTTGCAATTGGCATATTAATTGTTGCCTCATTTTCTTTAATTATTCCCCTAACTAAAGCAATATACGTCTTTTTTATTTTATGATTTTTTAAATCCTCACTTAATTTTATATGAGCTTTGTCATTTTTCGCCACTATTATTGCTCCTGATGTATCTTTATCTAATCGATGTACAATTCCAGGTCTTATTTCTCCACCTATTCCAGATAATGAATCTTTACATATTGCCATAATAGCATTAACTAAAGTTCCATTTAGATTACCATTTGCAGGATGGACAACCATTCCTTTCGGCTTATTTACTACAATAATATCATTATCTTCATATAATATTTCTAAAGGTATATCTTGAGGTTGTAAATTTATTTCCTTTGGTTCAGGTATATTGATTTCAATTTCATCATTTAAACTTGTTTTATAGGATTGTTTTATTTGTTTTCCATTAACTTTAATTTGTTTTTGTTCTATTAATTTTTGAACCATGCTTCTAGAAATATCCATATTATATGAAGAAATTACACTATCTACTCTTTTTCCTTCCATCTCTTTATTTACTAGTATTTTCATTTTTTAATCATTCCTTTTTAATTTTTTTTCGTGTAAAAACTTTGCAGAATCTTTTGTAAGTATTACAGCCATTCCTATCCATGCAATTAAAATATACACATATGAAATATTAAGTTCTATATGATTATTTAAATTAATAAATAATATTACATTTTTATTCCAAATTCTATCTATTAAATTTCCTATTCCACCTGAAATTCCAAAACTCAAAATAATTCTTGTAAATGTTTTTATAAAAGAATTGTTGTTAAAAATATATCTTATTAACATAAAAACAATTATAATATTTATAAAAACATAATATCCATTATTGCTAGTATTTGTATTTTGAATTGTCCAACCACGATTTATTGCAATAATTTTTGAAATCTGGTCAATTAATAGCAAAATACTTATTATAATATAAATTATAATTTTTTCCTTTTTCTTCATATTATTCTCCTATTTTTACAAATATTTTACTACATTTTTTTGTAAATATCAACAAAAAGGCGTTTACTTTATGTAATGTTTATGATATAATGCCTTTGAAATCTAATGTAAGGAGTAGCTATTATGGATGATAACACACGTAATAGTTTGGCAGAAGATAAGGTATCTATTTTATATATTTTAAATAAGCTTAACCGAGAAATTAGTGAAAGTGATTTATTTAAGTTTATTTTACCAGTCAATAATATTAACTATTTTTATTTCAAGCAATTACTTGCTGACCTTGTTGAATCCAAACTTATTGAATCTTACACAAAAGATGAAGAAGATGAAAACAACAAAACAACATATAAAATAACAACAGATGGAAAAGACTCTTTAGCATTAACAATTGATGTATTACCTGGGTTAAAAAAACTAAAAGCTGATACATCTTTAGAAAAAGAACTACCTAATGTAACTCAGGAAAACTCGATAATTACAGAATATATTCCTGAAGACGAACATTCATATACTGTAAAATGCAAAATTATAGAAAAAAATCAAACAATTTTTGAAGTACGTACCTTTGCTGGTTCAAACGAACAAGCAAAACTTATATCTGAAAATTGGCAAAAAAATGCATACACAATTTACCCTAAACTATTAAGTTTACTTACTGGAAAAGAATAGTTTTTTAATTATTGTTTATATATATAGTTACAATTCACGGCTAATTCATATAAAGTAATTTAAAGAGATATAATATATTATTTTTTGTAATGGATGTGGGGACCGACAAGTTACAGTTTGTTTAAATTCTGAGGAGCGATTGCACCGCAAGAATTTTATTACAAACTGTTAGCAGTTGGGAATGGAGAAAAATAATATATTATATCTCTTTGGCTATTTTATATGAATTGTCATTACTATTTTTTATATAATAAACTATAATAAAAATTCACTTTTTTCGACAAAATTCATATTTTAATAAGAGGTGAATTAAATGTTTTTTAGCATTTTAATTTTAGCAATTTCAAGTAGTATGGACTCTCTTGGAATTGGTATTACTTATGGATTAAAAAGAATACAATTAAAAAAATGGGATAAACTAATTTTATTTTGTATATCCATTATAGTTACATTATTTTCTATTTCAATAGGAAACTTTTTAAAAAATATCTTTAACGAGAATATTCTTAAACTAACCGGTTCATTAATTTTATTATTCATGGGACTATTTATAATTTTAAAAAATGATAAAAATGAATATACATTTGATTTTGATAATTCAAATGACATAGATTATAAAGAAGCTTTGCTTCTTGGTTTAGCATTATCTTTAGATAGCTTTTGTATAGGAATTGGAGTATATGCTCTAGGAATAAATATATTGTTTTTTTCTCTACTTGTTGCTTTTTTACAATATTTATTTCTAACTATTGGTAATTTTTTAGGAATTAATTTATCTAATTTAAAAAACATATCACAAAATTTATGGACCAAAATTTCGGGCATAATTTTGATTGTAATTAGTATTAGTAAGTTATAATATGCATAAAATAAATAGAAATAAAATAAAAAGGCATCAGAACATAATCTGATGCTTAATTATTATTAAAAAGGTTCTATAATAAATGTTGGGGTGGTTAAAAACTACTTCAACATTTTTTTGTAAAAATATAGCACTTATCAAAAATACCTGATAAAATGTAATTGCTAAAAAACTATTTTAAGGAGGTATTGATAAGTGCATAGTAATTGTATCAAAAATTTATTAGATTTAAAAGATGTTTTTATAAAAAGTGTAAAAAATTTTAATAATTATGTTGAAATTCATGCTGAATTACCTATATCTGAACAAATTTGTCCTTGCTGTGGATCTAAAACTTCTAAGATTCACGACCACTATATTCAGCCCATAAAGGACTCTCCTATCTATTTTAAACCTACTACTGTCTTTCTTAAGAAAACTAGATATGAGTGTAAAAATTGTTCTAAAATTTTTTATCCTGATAATACTTTTGTTGGTAAATATAAAAGAAAGTCTAAAAGATTAATTGGGTATATTATTGAGCAACTTAGAAATAATATTTCTGCCTCCTATATTGCTAAAAGTATTAATATTGATAATGGATTTGTCTCTAAGCTTCTGCCTTATCTAGCTGTAACTAATTCTCATCTTCCTAGAGTTCTATGTATTGATGAATTTAAAGGTAATTCTGGTAATTATAAATATCAAGTTGCTTTATTAGACGGTGAAACTCATGAAATAATTGATATACTTGAATGTAGGCATAAACATTTCCTTTGTGATTATTTTAAAAAATTTCCTAAAGAACAATTAGATAATGTAAAATATTTAGT
>ODAI013998501.1_pt1 | contig 14065 bp, 11 predicted proteins | sample 1539321 | NCBI WGS metagenome assembly ODAI01 (sample SAMN02144231, study PRJEB22623) | gut metagenome | biome: sheep rumen | host: Ovis aries | place: New Zealand
AAGTATTTATATCGCAAGCGATATTTTAAAAAAAGATTAAAAAAAGTTTAAAAAATATATATATAGGACAATAGTCCGGGCTTTTTGAGTAAATTCGCGCCCGATATGTTGAAGTTGTTTACGCAGGGAGGCACGGCAGGTGCCATTTTGATTCTGGCATTGGTGATCGCCTCTGGTCTATACCTTGGACGTTTCAAACTCAAAGGTATTTCATTGGGCACCACCTGGATCCTTTTTATGGGAATTCTTCTGGGCCATTTCGGATTGAGGGTCAATCCCACGATGCTGTCCTTTGTCAAGGATTTCGGTTTAATTCTTTTTGTTTTCGCTATCGGTCTCCAGGTCGGTCCAGGTTTCTTCCATTCTTTCAAGAAGGATGGTCTTCCGATGAACCTCCTCGCTGTAGGATTGGTTGTCTTGGCGGTTGTGACAACTTACATCATCCATTTGATCTCCGGTGAGGATCTCGGCACAATGACAGGTATCATGTCAGCTGCCGTGACCAACACTCCTGGTTTGGGTGCCGCCCAGCAGACCTTGGTGGACGCTACCATGGCTACTGGTGGTTCTCCTGAGAGGGCCGCGTCCGCTTCAGCCGGTATTGCCTCCGCTTATGCCGTGGCATATCCGCTCGGCGTTCTTGGCGCCATCGCTGTCGTAATAGCTACCAAGGCGGCTTTCAAGATTGATCTCAAGAAGGAAAAAGAGATGGCTGAGAAAGATAAGGATAATGAATCTAACGCTTTCCGGCTCGCTTGCAAGGTCGAGAATCCTGCGATATTCGGGAAATCCATCCATGACATTATCGGCGACGATAATAGTGACCATCTGGTCATCACGAGAATGATGCGGGATGAGAAGGTCTTTTTCCCGGATCTCGACCTGCCTCTCAATGAAGGTGATAAACTTCTGATAGTCACTGATGTGCAGCATAAAGACAAGGCTGGGATCATTTTTGGTGAGGAGTTCCCTGTGGATATGGAACAGTGGGCTGACCCTGAGTCCAATCTCATCAACCGAAGGCTGTCCATCACCAAGTCCGCCATTACAGGCTACAGTCTCCGGAAACTTGACATCAGGCGGAAATATGGGGTCACCGTCACGAGGATTCTCCGCTCCGGAGTCCAGCTGCAAGCCGATCCTGACCTTATCCTTCAAGTGGGTGACAGTATACAGGTTGTCGGTTCGGAGGAAGGTATCAATCATCTGGCCAAATTGGTCGGAAACCAGCCGGAAACCCTCCAGAAGCCGAACTTGGTTCCTATATTCTTCGGAATCGCCATAGGTGTGCTGGTCGGTATGCTCCCGATCCGTTTCCCTTGGATGCCTCAGCCTCTGAAGCTTGGTCTTGCGGGCGGACCCCTTATTGTGGCGATTCTGCTGGGTCATTTCGGACCGCAGCTCAAGATCACGACCTACACCGCTCTCAGCGCCAATTTGATGATTCGTGAGATAGGAATATCTCTCTTTATGGCCGCTGTTGGACTCGGGGCAGGTGAGACCTTCGTGGAAAGCCTTGTCGGCGGTGGTTATATCTGGATTCTGTACGGATTGATCATCACCCTGGTGCCGATGACGCTTATAGCCTTAATTGCCAGGGTGTTCCTTAAAATGGACTTCTTCAAGGTGTGCGGCCTTCTATCCGGAGGCACGACTGATCCGGCCCTGCTGTCTTTCTCTGAGCAGATGTTCGGAAGCGGCAGGATAGCTGTTAATTACGCCACTGTCTATCCACTCACCATGTTTCTTAGGGTCGTGGCGGCCCAAATACTTATTATGATAATGTTATAACAACCACGATATGAAAAGGTGTTTATCGGTTTTTGCTTTTGTCGCTGTCTTGGGACTCTTGGTCTCATGCGACAATAAATCAAAATCCTCATTTTCAAGGCAGGCGGCGGACTACGCCCTTGTGACAATTCCCGCACCCAATCTTAATGGAATCACCGACAATGGTAAAGAGGTCCTGAACCTCTACCGTTTCGCCGCTGATGAGATTGACGCTATTTATTGGGATCAGTATTTCGGTGATAAGGGCGCTTTGCTCGGGAGCCTCTCCGATCCTTTCCAGAAGACTTTCGCTGAGATTAATTATGGCCCGTGGAACCGTGTTGATGGCAAGTCTTTCGTGGAAGGTTTCAATGACAGGCCTCTTGGAGCGGGTTTCTATCCCGCTGATATGACTGAGGAAGAGTTTATGGCCTTTGAGGACTCCACAAAGAACAGTCCTTACACCCTTATCAGAAGGGGAGAGGACGGATCTTTGAAGACCGTTTGGTACCATGATGCCTACAAAGAGCATATTGACAAAATCGCCGCTTATCTCACAGCCGCGGCTGATATCACTATCAAGCCTAGCGTGAAGGAATACTTGCTCAGCAAAGCCAAGGCCCTTAAGACAGATGAATATTATGAGAGCGGCAAGGCGTGGCTCGCGATGGAAGACAGCAAGATGGATTTGGTCATAGGCCCTAACGAGACCGCCGACGACCAGCTCCTTGGAATCAAGCGCTCCTATGAGGCTTTTGTCCTTCTCAAGAACTTGGATCGTACTGAGCAGCTGATGAAGTACGCCTCCAGAATGGAAGAGTTCCAGAGAATGCTCCCTGTCGAGGACGCTTACAAGAGTTTCCAGCCCGGATCCGGATCTGACATATTCTCATGCGACGCCATCTATTATGCCGGAAAGGCCAATGCCGGTATCAAGGTCATCGCGTTGAACCTTCCTTTTGACGCTGATATCCAGAGGGATCTGGGCACACGTACGATCCTTCTCGAGAATGTGATCCGTCAGAAGTTCAACTATGTCATCTCTCCTGCCGGCAACGTCCTTCTTGAGTCTGGGGATAGGGCTCACCTTTCCCAGGACGCTTTCTTCTGGAATATAGTCTTCCGTGAGGTCGCCCATGGCCTTGGCGTCAAAGAGACCGTGAATGGAAAGGGTACAGTTGAGGAGGCTCTCGGAAACCATGCCCTGTCTTTCGAGGAGATGAAGGGCAATGTGGTCGGCATGTACCTCGTCTGCAAACTCCAGAACCATATCGCCATGGATCGTCTGTTCACGACTGAGGATGCGTTGACAACATTCTTCACATCCCTCGCTCGTTCGGAACGTTTTGGTGAGGGCTCGGCTTTAGGCAGGGCAAACACGATGATATTCAATTATTTGAAGGAGAAAGGCTCTTTTGAGCGTCATCCTGACGGGCGTTATAGCATCGACTATGGGAAGATGGAAGACGCTCTCGAGGATCTGGCCGCGTTGATTCTCAAGACCCAGGCTACCGGTGACGCTGAGTTTGCCGCTTCTTTCGAGAATACTTATTCCCATCTTGCTCCTGAGTTTGAGGCCGATCAGAGGAACCTCAGTCTAGAGAAGGTACCTATGGATATTCGCTTCAAATTCAAAAAGTAGTTTTACTGGTATCACGTTCGGAAGAGTCTTGTTTTTGTTTGTCTGATTATCCTGATCTGCCATTGGTGAGCAAGACTCTGACTGTGAGGAATCTTGGGTACGAGGGACCTCGACCCGGAAAGCAAGTATGACATTTATCAGGGTCCGGGCAGGAAGAAAGTGGCCACTCTTACTGGTAAGGAGTTGGAAGAGAAAGGCTTTGTTGTCCATCTGGAAAAGCGGAAGGACGGTGAACTGTTTGAGATAACAAGGACTACTCTGTAAAGGCCTTCTTGTAGTATGGCCTGAAGGGATCGTCCACTGTGACGCTTGCGGAGACGACGGGACAGGCGGCGAAGTAGCCGACAGCGGTTCCGTCGCCTCCTTTTATATTCGTCGGACAGTTGGCTGGCTGGGGTGAGAACAGGGGAATGGCGGCCATCGTCCCGTTGAGCAACACGGCCATAAGATAGTCGAAGTAATCCCTGCTGAGAGTAAGTGCCTCTAAAGTCACCACATCGCCTGTCTCAAGGTATTTCGCGCAGTCTCCGTAGAGTTCCTTAATCTGGGAGTATTGCATAAGGGTGGCAATAGGGAAGCCATTTATGACATTGCCACTGAAATAGATATCATCTGTCACCTCGGCCATCTCGAATGGGTAAAATGCCCCATTGACTCCTGCCGTGACATAATAGTAATCAGTGGTTTCCATATCCTTGCCCCAAATGGCTAGAGTCCAAAGGCTGTCCAGTCCCATGGTCTTATTCCCCGCGAAGGCATAGTCGACCGCGTCTAACCTGAATCCGTGATGAGGCATTGACGCGTCGGCTTCATAGATTTCTCCGTCAGGAAGCGCTATCTTGAGGTGATAGTCTCCTCCTTGCTCACCATGATATCCGGCCGGAGCCTCATATACTCCACATTCCTTCTCGGTGAAACGGATCTCATCTTTCCCGTCGCTGACTGTCACGATAGCTCCAGACACTCCGCTAGGAGAGTTCTCATCAAAGTAAGGAATAGTTTTGTTTAGAAGCACTCTCTGCTGCCGGTCCGCCCTATCGGTTATAAGAGCCTCGACCGCGAGACGTTCATAATGAACCCCATCGGAATGTAGATCAGTCTCCTCAGAACATGCGACTGCCATCAGGACGGAACAAATTAATAATGATATACCTAAATATCTCATTGTCAGAATTTTATGTTGTAGGAAACTGATGGAATGACCGTAAACAGATAGACTTTTATCGCTTTGGCTGTATTATCCAAGCGATCATAATTGAAAGCTATGCTCCAGGCGTTGTGACGGGAATAAGCGTTGTAGAAGGAAAGATTCCATTCTCCGCTCCAGCGTTTGCCTTCGGCTCTTCCAGCGGTCCGGTAAGTCAGAGAGAGGTCCAGTCTATGGTAGTCCGGCAGCCTGTCGTTGTTTCTTTCGGAGTAAACAGGCACCCAAGAACCCATGTGAGTATATCTTCCGATAGGGTAAGTGGTGGGAGACCCGCTATAGAAAACCCATTCCGTAGATGCGGACAGCCTTTTGTTGAAGTCGTAGGTCAAGACAAAGTTGACCGCATGCTCATGGTTCAGAGGTGAGCGATACTCCTTCCCGCTGTTCAATTCAGGGATGTCGTATAGAGCCCTTGACCAAGTGTAAGAAATCCAGCCGTTCCATTTGTCAAACTCGTACTTGAGCATTGTCTCGATGCCATAGGAGGTCGAACAGCCGCTCCTTAGAAGTCCCTCCCGGTCCACGTTATCAAGGACTATTCCTGGATTCTCGACAAAGTCAATAACGTTCTTGCCGCTTTTGTGAAAACCTTCGACAGAAGCCTCCAGCGCCTCGTCAGCGAATAAAGCGTTGATGCCAAGTGAGAACTGGTCAGAGAGCTGAGGTTTGGTATTTGGTGAGGCTGTGAACCAGGTGTCAATAGGGCTACCTGTGATGCTTATACGAGCCTGTTGGAGATATTGGTACGAACGGGAATACGCCCCTTTGACTGACCAATCCTTCCCGAGTGGCAATGAGGCGGAGATTCTCGGTTCAAGTCCGTTGTATGTCTTGATTCGCTCACCTTTCGGTATGTCGGTGACTGAAGTCAACTTATGGGTAACCGGGTCGAAGTATCTCTGGGTGGTTCCACCGAGAGTCGTGAAAGAGGAGAACCTCAGACCGTATCTCACTGTCAGATTCCATATCTTTTGCTCATTCTGGATATATGCGGAGGGCTGGGCGGCATAGTTCGAAGGCATAACGACATTGTTGACAACCGTTGTGCCACCTCGGGGCTTGCACTCGCCAGGAGCTATTGAGTAATAGGCCATTCCCAGCCCTGCCTGAATTGTGTTTCTGGGATTGACGTACCAGGTCCATCCCGCTTTAAGACCTGTCTCCCTGATGCTTTGGAGATAGTCGAACAAGGCTTCGCTCATATCTCCGGACAGCGTGTTCCGGTAAATAGAGTTGTATAGCGTAACATCTGAGGTCAGTTTATGTCCGTACACATGATTCCACCTCAAAGACTGGGTATGATTGGCGAAACCGAAATCCATCTTTCCCATGTCGAACTCCTCCATTCCGAGGCCGAACACGTCCTTGCCGTCAAAGGCGCCTAGATAAAGCCTGTCATTCTTCCCGGCAATCCAGGTCAGTTTGGTATTGAGATCATAGAAGTACATCTTTGTGTGTTCCGGAAGGTTGTCACCAAGGAGAGGAAAGAAGAGGTCTATATAGGTTCTTCTGCCGGCAGCCATGAAAGATAGTTTCTCAGGAATAATCGGGCCTTCCATGAATACTTTTGATGTTATCAGTCCGAAAGATGCGTTACCCCCGAACTCACGGTTGTTCCCGTCCTTCCCGCTGATGTCGAGGATTGATGAGATCCTGCCTCCGTACATTGCCGGGAAATCCCCTTTGTAAAGCTCCGCTCCACGAATAGCGTCACTGTTGAACATAGATAAGAAGCCAAGGAAGTGTCCGCAGTTATAAACCGGGGCTCCGTCTATCAATATAAGGTTCTGGTCCACGCCACCTCCTCTGACACTGAATCCCGTGGCTCCCTCACTAGGGGTCTGTACTCCTGGCATCATTTGAATAACCCGGATTATATCGTTCTCGCCCATAAGTGCGGGAAGGCTTTTGACGAGTGTCGCGTCAACCCTCTGCTTTCCCATTTGCGGAATTTTCAGCTCGTCCCTTTTAGTCTTTGAGAAAACCGTGGCAGCCTCCAAAGTCTCGTTGTCGGGTTCCATGTCGAAGTCTTCGATCCGGGAAGATGTGACTGTGAAAGATCTCTCTATAGTCTTGTATCCCGTGAAGGAGCAAAGGAGGGCCACTTCACCTTTATCCAACGCCAATGAGTAGTATCCGGAATTGTCGGCGGAAACTCCTGATTTCTTGTCTTTTGTGAATATGACGGCTCCTGTCAGCGGCTCTCCGCTGGAAGCGTCCCGGACATGTCCGGACACGATTGCCTTCCGACCTTGTGAATGTAGGGGAAAGACAGTCAGGATTGCCACGAATGTTATTATCCCAAGTATGAAAAATCGCCTCATTCTTTTTTCTTTCTGGTTGCGAAGATACTATCATGATTTCGCAATCCGGTTGCATTCTCAAGGATAATCGTTATATTTGATATTCGGATAGAACTAATCATAATGAGGTTGTCCCGCTCTCTCACGATTCTCACGCTGGTGGTCTTGCTGCTGGCTTTGTTGGATTTGTGTTGCGGAGGCACGGGATTCGGTTTACCTGACAATGTGATATTCATGAAGTTGAGGTTGCCGAGGATGCTGACGGCCATTTTGGCTGGAGCTTCTTTGGCGCTGGCGGGACTTCAGATGCAGGGAATATTCCGGAATCCTCTGGCTGATCCTCATATTATGGGTGTCAGCGCTGGAGCGGGAACCGGAGCCGCTGTGGCGACCCTTCTTATAGGGACATCACTTCCCGTCGCTTTATCTGGCCTCACAGTGGTCTCCGCGGCCTTTGTCGGAGCCTTGATTACTTCAGCTTTGGTGATCCTGGTCTCATCCAGGCTCCACAGTGCCGCCACCTTGCTGATCTTCGGGGTGATGCTCGGATTTGTTTTCAGCGCCATCACTTCGATTCTTGAATATTCGGCAAACGCCGAGAGTCTGAAGGTGTTCTACAGCTGGTCGGCGGGGAGCTTCGTAGGCAACGGATATGACGGGATAATCATTATCTCCATCGCTCTGCTTGCCGGCCTGGTTCTGGCTTTGCTCAACCATCGCGGCCTTGACGTCGCTCTCTTCGGTGATGAATATGCCGCACTAGCCGGAGCAAATCCCTCTCGTATCAGAAATATCTCAATGATAGGGAGTTGCCTGATGGCTGGAGCCGTCACGGCTTTCTGTGGGCCTATAGGATTCGTCGGAATTGTCGCCCCTCACATCTCAAGATCTCTTACAGGTTCCTCAGTCCATCTAAGGACCATTCCTGCCACACTGCTTGTCGGCGCTGGTTTGTCACTCGTGGCGGATATTTTTTCACAGGTGTTCCCGGTGCCACTTCCTGTCGGCAGCACTATGGCCATAATCGGCATTCCTATAATACTTTATATTCTGCTCCTGAAATGATCAAGGCCACTGACATAATTGTCGGCTATCCCTCTGGCCGAGCGGCAAGTCGACCTCCGGCGAGCATTTGCCCGGATAGGGCGCATGGCGAAGGTGATGTGGCGGCAGGGCGACCTCTGGCGAGCATTTACCCGGATAGGGCGCGAAGCGCAGCGAGACAGAGGTCGACCCTGCCGCCGTCAGTCGCAGGGCCGCTTAGCTTCAGCTTTAAGGATGGGGAGTGCGTGATGCTGAGGGGCAGGAACGGCAGCGGCAAAACCACCTTGATGAAGACCTTGGCCGGGCTGTTGAAGCCTCTCTCAGGCTCATTTGAGACAGGAGGAGAAGCGGTTTTGGTCCCTACAAGGATCCCCAAAGTCAAAGGCTTCACCGTTGAGGAGTTTATAAGGACAGGAATGCTCGCTGAGTTTGGAGTGTTCAAAAGACTGGACAAAAGATCCGAATCGGATATCGCTGAGGCTATCAGTATGATGGATCTTAACGCCTTGTCTACCAAGGATATATCCAAGATCAGCGACGGAGAGTTCCAGAAAGCCTGTATCGCCACCGCATTGACCAAGAAGGCGAATGTCATAATGCTCGACGAGCCGACCGCGTTCCTCGATGTGGAAAACAGGATAATGGTACTTCAGACTCTTCAGCGCCTTGCGCATGAGACAAGCTCGACAGTCATATTCTCAACCCATGACATCCACGACGGAGCCATTTATTCTGACACCGTTTTGGCGCTGTGATACCTATTTTTTCTTGAAAGCCAGATTGGCGGTCTGATAAAAGGCCTGCGCCTCCTGCAGGACATCCTCCCTTGGCTGGTCCATCAAAGCCTCATCGTAAACCCAACCATCGTGCTGGGTGACAGCAAATTGCTGGAAGCGACGGACAGGGGAGAGCACGGTAAGCACACCGTCGGAATAATAACCCAGATCTTGATATGTGGCCATGAAAGTCCGCTCCTTGAAATCATCGGCGAGCACATTCCTGCCGTAGAACGGGGCGTCATATGAGAAATGAAGGATTGACAGGAGCGTGGGGATAATATCGATTTGCGAGCAGACCTTTTCCACATACCGAGGCTCAATAAATCCAGGAGAATAAATGATCGCGGGAATATGGTAGCAGTCCATCGGCAGGGAAGTCTTGCCGGCGGACGAGGCGCAATGGTCAGCCATTATAACGAAGACAGTCTCTGAGAACCAGGGCTTCTCTGAAGCGGTGGCAATGAACTGCCCGATGGCCCAGTCAGTATATTTGACCGCGGCATGGCGGCTCATCGGATTGCCGTCGTATTGGATCCGGCCTTCCGGATAGGTGTACGGACGGTGGTTGGATATGGTCATGATCTGGGCGAAAAATGGCTCCCCAGCGGCCCAGGACGCGTCGAATCGCTTAATTGCCTCACGGTAGGAATCCTCATCTGAAGTGCCCCATATATTCGAGAACACTATCGCATCCTTGTCATAAGTCTTCTTGTCGACAATCTCATAGCCGCAGTTGCCGTAGAAAGCGCCCATATTATCGAAATAACTGTCGCCACCATAGATGAAACTGGTGTGATAACCATTTTGGCGGAACACGTCCCCGGTAGAGAACAAGCCTGAATTATCCGGCCGCTTGACCAGGCTCTCGCCTGAAGAAGGCGGGATGTTCAGGGTCACGGCCTCCAGACCGCGGACAGTACGGTTGCCTGTGGCGTAAAGATTATCAAAGACAAGGCTCTCTTCCAGCAACTCGTCCAGATATGGAGTGATCCCGTCTTTCGATCCGTATCGGGTCAGGAAATCAGCGCTGAGGCTTTCCACAGTGATCAGTACGACATTCTTTTTAACGGGTGGAAGGCTATCTCTTACAGTCTGGATACCATCTTCGCTTTGTCCGCACATTTGTCGCTTCATCGCCTCAGCCTCAGACTGTGGGATCATCGCATAGAACTGCTCGTAGTCCAGTTCATTGGACGCGAATGCCTCCAGGAAATCCCAGCATCCGTTCTCCTGTATCTGGGTGGCGAAGAGATTCTCCCCGCCGAAATGCCGGTAACCATAATGCAGCCAGCCGTAGCTGATTGCGCAGGAGACCGCGAGTGCGGCCAGGGTCAGTCCCCAACGCTTCCAACTGACCACACCGCTCTGATTGATATCCTTACCCTTCGTTATTAACCAGCAAATCCCGCCCGAAACCAAAAGCATGGCCAGGATTATCCAGAACATAGGATAAGACTCGAAGATGTTGCCGATGACCTCGTTGGTGTAGACCAAGTAGTCCACCGCTATGAAATTGAACCTGACTCCGAACTCGCTCCAGAACACGACCTCGCTGATCGCGATGGTGATGGCGCAGCAGGTGTAGAGCATCATCATTATCCATATGGCCGCGGTTCGCCAACCTTTCCTGACTTTAGGCACGAACATTTTGATTGTCAGGCAAATCCACAGGAATGCCAACACGGCGTTGACAATCCTGGGCATAGGCCCGCCATATTCGTCCGTGATGTCGTTGAAGAAGAGAATATATGCGGTCAGAAGCGTCATGCCGCCCCACAATATCCATTTATATGGCTTGCGGTACTTGTCATCCGTCAGGAAGGAGTGGAAAATGAAGGCGGGTACAAGGGCTATAGCCGAGAAAGCCAGGTCGTTAAGGAATCCGAGCCCGAATATCTTCAGCCAGTCGGCCCAGCCCCAGTCCACAACTGTAAGGGGGTGCAGGATCAAGACAATCCGGATCAAGAAACCCAGAATTAATGTGAGGCAAAGAAAACGGGGCGCGAAAAACGCGAACCAATCAGTGACTTTTTGTTTGTTCATCTCCAATCAGATTTTTCTTCCTTTGGGAACAATGACCCGCAACGCGGCAGGCGCAACTTCGACGGTAATATCCGTTCCTTTCATACAAGGATCCCCATCGTGGTGGGCCGGCCCTATCGAGGAACGGTGGATTGTGATTCTCTTTCCTCGCAGCATTACCGTTCGGCGGCTCTTATGAGCGAATCCGGTAAGCAACCGGGTCGCCAGCATTGGAATCTCCCAGGTGTGGAAAGGCTTGACAATGGTGATATCCAAAGTTCCATCCGTGAGTGATGCCAGCGAGCAAATCCTGGCTTGGTTACCCCACTGGTTGGCGTTTCCGACCGTCACGAACACCGCTGGTGTGACCAGTGTCTGGCCGTCAATTCCAATTGTGTAGGTGTCAGGGGTGAAATGCCGCCAAATTTTCCATGCGAGGGAAATATAAGTCCAGAGTCCGCGCCTGTCGGCCTTGTCAAACTGCCATGCAACCTCCGCGTCCAGGCCGACTCCCGTTGTGCAGAAGAAGGGTTTTCCATCAAGGAGTCCGTAATCCATTGAGGCGGTAATGCCTTCCTCAAGTGTGCGCAGGGCGTTCTCAGTCCTGCGGCTGATACCTAGATGAAGCGCCAATCCGTCCCCGCTGCCACAAGGAATAATACCCAGGGTCTTATCCGTACCGACAAGACCCTGGGCCACTTCACTTACCGTCCCGTCCCCACCTACCGCGACGACGATGTCAGCATCGGTCGTACGGGCAATCTCGGTGGCATGGCCGGGGCGTTTGGTGAATACGGTCTCATACGCGAAGTTGTGTCGCGCGATAGCCTTTAAAATGGATCCCTTGTCTTTCCCACCGGAAAGCGGGTTGACAACGAAGCAGATTTTTTTCACCTAAGTGACTGACAGGGAAATCAGTAGCTCTGGGCGATGGCAATAAAGTCATCAGCCTTGAGGGCGGCACCACCGATCAGGCCGCCGTCGATGTCCTTCTGGGCGAAGAGCTCCTTGGCGTTGGAGGGCTTGCAACTTCCACCGTAGAGGATGGTGGTGTCCTCGGCCACGGTCTCGCCGAACTTTCCGCAAAGGACCTGGCGGATGCAAGCGTGGATCTCCTCAGCCTGCTCAGCGGTAGCGGTCTTGCCGGTGCCGATGGCCCAGACGGGCTCGTAGGCAACAACGATCTTGGCCATATCTTCGGCGGTGAAGTTGAACAGCACGTTTTCGATCTGGGTCTTCACGACCTCGAAGTGCTTGCCGGCCTCTCTCTCATCGAGATTCTCACCGACACAGAGGATAACACCCAGGCCAGCGCCGAGGGCAAGCTTAACCTTCTCGACAAGCTTCTCGTCGGTCTCACCATAATACTGCCTCCTCTCGGAGTGGCCGAGGATGGTCCACTGGCAACCGACAGAAGTCAGCATACCGACCGAGACCTCACCAGTGTAAGCGCCCTTCTCGTGGTCAGCGCAATTCTGGGCGGAAACCTCAACCTTGGAGCCCTTAACCGCCTCAGCGACAGCGCAGAGGTGTGTGAAAGGAGCGGCAACGATAAGGCCGACATTCTCGGGGGTCTCAACTGATTTGGCGGCGACAGCCTTGGCGAGCTCAATACCTTCCTGGAGATTGGTGTTCATCTTCCAGTTTCCGGCGACGATTTTCTTTCTCATTTCTGTATTCTTTAGATTGTTAATTTCTTTACAGTCTACAAATTTAACTTATTTTTACCTAAATTCGCGAGATTTAATAAGAAAACATATTCATACGATGAAGAATTTCGTTGAGGAACTGAGATGGAGAGGCATGATCCAGGACATCATGCCCGGGACTGAGGAGAAACTTATGGAAGGTCCGCAGGCCGCTTATGTCGGAATCGCCCCGACGGCTGACTCCCTGCACATCGGCCATCTTGTCAGCATAATGATATTGAGGCATTTCCAGCAGTGCGGTCACAAGCCTATCGCCTTGATCGGCGGAGCCACCGGCATGATCGGTGACCCTTCGATGAAGTCCCAGGAGCGCAAGCGTCTCGATGAGGAGACCCTCCTTCACAATATCGAGGGTATCCGTGCCCAGCTCTCCAAGATTCTCGACTTCGATTCCGATGCTCCCAACAAGGCTGAGCTTGTCAACAACTATGACTGGATGAAGGGATATTCCTTCCTCAATTTCATCCGCGACATCGGTAAGCACATCACTGTCAACTACATGATGGCGAAGGACTCCGTAAAGAAGCGTCTTTCCGATGAGTCTCGTGAGGGAATGTCTTTCACTGAGTTCAGCTACCAGCTTCTTCAGGGATATGACTATCTCTGGCTCTATGAGCACAAGGGCTGCCGCCTCCAGCTTGGTGGAAGCGACCAGTGGGGCAATATCACCACCGGTACGGAGCTTATCCGCAGGATCCTCGGCAAGACCGACGCTTTCGCCCTCACCTGCCCTCTCGTGAAGAAGGCGGACGGCACCAAGTTCGGAAAGACCGAGAAAGGCAATATCTGGCTCGATCCGGAGAGGACTTCCCCGTACGAATTCTACCAGTTCTGGCTCAACGTCAGCGACGAAGACGCCGAGAGGTACATCAAGATATTCACGATGCTGGACAAGACAACCATAGATGCTGCCATCGAGGAGCATCGCCAGGATCCTGGCCGCAGGTCTCTCCAGCAGCTCCTTGCCAAGGAAATCACCACGATGATCCACGGTGCCGATGAATATGAGAACGCCGTTTCTGCTTCCAGGATGCTTTTCGGGAACGCCACTTCCGAGGCTCTCCGCAAGCTTGATGAGAAGACCTTCCTTGCAGTATTCAGCGGCGTACCTACCTTCGATCTCCCGAAGTCAGAACTGCCTTGCAACATCCTTGACTTCCTTGCAGTGAAGACACAGGTCTTCCCTTCCAAGGGCGAAGCCAGGAAGATGACCATCGGCAACGGAGTCTCCATCAACAAGGACAAGATAACCGACATCGAATACGAGATCTCGGAGAAGGATATCGTGGACGGGAAGTACATCCTCGCCCAGAAAGGCAAGAAGAACTATTTCATCATCAACATAATCTAAACCATCCGAACTATGGAAAAACAAGCCAGCACACGCCAGCTCAAGGTCGCTCGCGAGATCCAGAAAGTCCTCGCCGAGGCCATCAGGAGCAAGGGAATGGCATATTTCGACGGATCCATGGTCACGGTAAGCGAAGTCAGGGTCAGCCCTGACCTTTCCATCGCAAAGACCTACGTCAGCATATTCCCTTCAGCAAAGGCCGAGACAGTGATGGCCATCCTTGAGACGAATATCAAGG
>ODAI010019836.1_pt1 | contig 14064 bp, 14 predicted proteins | sample 1539321 | NCBI WGS metagenome assembly ODAI01 (sample SAMN02144231, study PRJEB22623) | gut metagenome | biome: sheep rumen | host: Ovis aries | place: New Zealand
CCAGTCCTCTTTCTTTATTTTGTAGAGGGGCTGAGCAGCCATGGCGTTGTCAAAGAACTCAATACCCACCTTCTCGATGCGGCCATCTTTGATCACTGCTTTGAAGTCCTTCTCCGGAAGAGGAAGAGTGCTGCTCACAGCCATACAACTATTCTCGTTGTCAATCACAGCCTCCATCACACGACTCTCGAAAACCAAGTCTCCATGCATCAAGATGATGTCGTCATCTTTGAGCGCATCCTTTGCGCAATAGATGCTGTAAATGTAATTGGTCTTATCGTAGAGCGGGTTGTTTACGAAGGTGTACTTCAAGGGGAGGTGAAGTTTATCACAATAATCCACTAGTATTTTGTTGTAATAACCCGTAGTCATAACAACTTCTTCTACTCCAAATGAAGCGAGCATACGCAATTGCCTACTTAAAATTGTATTCTTGAAAGAAATCTCGGTCATGCATTTGGGATGTTCATTGGTAATAACACCCATACGCGACCCTAACCCGCTGTTAAGAATCAATGCTTTCATATCTTTGTTGAAATTAATTTTGTTTATATTCTCCTTTATCCTCCCAAACGACAGGAGTCATATAGTCGCCATATCTATGCTTTAGATACTCATGGCTATTCTCCATTATTTGAACTTTCCTACCCTCAAAGTCGCCGTATGTAACATTATTACCTATCCATTCAGTCTTAATCAATTCTGTATTTCCATAGAAACTTGGTGTATAGGCTGTCATATATTCCTTTCTATTTGATTGGTTTGAATTAATGAAAAGATTTAATAATCCGAAATATAATTTATCTGGGAACAACGACGCAATCAACTTTAACATATTATAGGGGAAACTTCTCTTTATTTCTGTATTCTTTAGTTTAAACATTTTAATATTCAAAAAAGCTATGTCAAGTAAAATCTTCCTGATGATTTTATTATTAGAAGTGTATCCCATAATTGTTATATCAATATTGGGATGTGTAAAATGATCTATATATTCTTTATTCTGCAACAAAGAACACATTCTGTAAGGTGGACGCCACCAAACGAACTCTCCTAAATTCTCACTTTGCATAGCCTTATCAAGCTTATGATACTCATCTACGGTAAGGTGAACATCAAAATTGATGTCCCATGGAATAAACCCGTGATGACGGACTACGCCTAACGCACTCCCTTCGGTTACATAATACGTAATATGATGTTTACTGCAAATTTCAAGAAACTTGTCTACAATTTTTAAACAAATTTGATGATTTTCCTTTATTAGTTCTTCATTTAACATGTTACTTTCCTTTTTATTTATTCTTCCTTTAAAAGCGCTCTTAGGCTTATAGCCATTATTCCAAGATTTATTACGCTATATATTCCGATAAATACATTCAATGTATGTGTCAATATTGCAGCGAGTAAGATAAGCTGCATTGCACCTGAAGGTGAAACAAGGTTCATGCCTATCACCTTGCTTAAACTAAAACCTTGTTTATCAGAAATCGCCTTAACAGCTTTTGACTCAATATTTGAAGACTTTTTCTTATGCATCACTAAGCGAGGAAAAATTGACATTATGGCAGCTGCTCCACCTAAAATGAGATAATTTGCGCCATTAGCATAGTCATATAAACTCACATCATTATAAGCAGCAATACCAGCCCCAAAATACATCAATACCATTGCAGCATAGCCTCCCATGGTATCCCACAAGTCACCCAATGGGGAACACTGATTTGTGCATCGTGCCAGATTTCCATCTACCCCGTCTAATACTGCCCAAATGAAAAAGAATAACCAGCCAATTAAGCTATTCATAAGTGAATGACTCAATGCAAGAAAGAAAAAACCGATGACACTGGCTAAAACAGATATTTTTGTAATAGTTGTCGGTCTTACCTTGCTATTAATAAGAGGCTTAATAAGGAGAACAGATAGTGGTCTAACTGCTATAGTCACCCAAACATTCAACCTTTCCTCTTTTCGCTTTGCGGTAGGCATTGCGATGTCGTAAATTTCTTTGTATGTCATTTTAATATTCTTTTAATCTCCTCTTTGTAGGCGTTTATTACTATCTTCCTTGAGAATTTTTCTTCCATTCTCTTTCTTCCTAATTCTCCTGCCGTTTTACGTTGGCTATTTGGTAGAGCAAGAAAACGTTCTATTGCATGTACTAGTGCTTCAACATTACCACCGTCATAGATAACCCCTGTTTTATTATTTTCGACTGTTTCTTGACATCCTGGGTTATTCGTGGTTATAAGAAAACGACCAGACGAAGCACTTTCCTGAAGCACATTGCTCATTCCCTCTCCATATGTAGATGGATGTATTGTGCAATGCGATCTTGTAATAAAAGGTCTCACGTCTTTTAGGCTTCCTCTGTATACTACTATTCCTTGCTCCTCAAGTTGCATTAAATCTTTCTTATAATGGATTTCGGTAGGTTCAATAAAACCCATCAGGTTGAACTCTGTCTTCGGATAGTCTTTTTTGATCCGCTTTGCAGCCTCAATATAATCATCGACTCCTTTGTCGTGAAGAATACGGCCAATATAATTAAAAACAACCGGTTCTCCGGTCTTGCCATCTCCGCCATCTGGATAGGGTTGCAACGGATAGCGATTGGTATCTACGCCACTACCCGGTATAAGACGATATCTCCCTTTTACCATTCCAGCATGTATTGCCACATTCATATTCGTTTCATTCTGGAACATCATGCAGGCAGACTTCTGATATGCCAGTTTAAATAGCCACATAATAAAACTCTTCATCAGGCCCTTTTCGTTAACTACACTCCCCAAGCCCGTCAGATTATTGATAACAGGAAGCCCTAACTGATGTGCTGCTATACTAGCATATACGTTGGGTTTTGCTGTATATGTAAGAACTACGGCTGGTCTGTATTTTTTAAACAGTTTCCGGTAATGCATCATCAACCCAAAGTCCTTAATAGGGTTCGTTCCTCTACGATCAATATCTGGGTTATCATAGATGTATGGAATGTCCTGCATCAACTCAAACTTCGGACCGTCAGGGCACGATATGAGCATTTGGGCCCCATCTGCAATCAACGCTTCAATAAGCTCTTTTCGGAAGCAGTACACGTCATCGTCGTTGTTCGTTAAAAGAGCTATTATATACCCTTGTTTATTCAAATTATCCATAAAACAATATAATAATCTTTATTCGTTCAGCATCTCTCGATATAGTTGATAGAATTTTTGATGCATCTTTACCAGTGAGAACTCGTTTCTTACATTTACACCCCAGATATCTGACTGAGCTTTCAATTCCCCTTTTTTTGTATTTTGAATTTGTTTAATTCTCTCTGCCCAAAGTTCTTCATTAAATGGTAATATGACTGTGCCTCCTGTTTTCTCAGCTATTTCGCGGTGTGCTGGGATGTCTGAAATAATTGGAATTGTTCCCATACCCATCGCTTCAAGAACACTGTTGTGAAGACCCTCAATTGTTGATGCGGTCAAGTAAATTCCACTTTTATTGAGTTCTTCATAGACCTGTTCTCTTTTTAACAAGCCAGTATACTCAATCCTACTCCGAACCTCATTCTCGTTAATTACATCATCAAGATACCCCTCTTCATCAGGTGAACCAACGAATACTATCCTTGAATCTGGTAAGTGGCGTAATACTTTTACTAGGAAAGCTTGGTTTTTTAAAGGGATGATTCTATCAATGCATATTAACCTGTTCATATCACAAACAGAATAATGCTCAGGAAGATTTGTTTTAACCTCATCCAGCTTACGGAAGTCGATCCCATTAACTACTGCATTTATTCTCTTTCCTTTTATTTTTCTCAACCAGGAGGGATAATCTTCTAATGCAGCATTACTTACACAAGTCACATAATTGGCATACATAGCACAAATGTAACTTGAATAACGATATTTGAAATTCCTGACGCTACAAAGACTATGAACAGTGAACATCGTCCTATTTCTAATCCCAAGAAATAAAGATGCTAAAATAAATACGGCAGAGGACTTTTGTCCGTGAATATGGAAAACATAGTCTTCATCAGCAGCCTTGCTTTTTGCAATTTCTTCCTTAATTGCAGCCTTCATAGCAGACACCCTGTTTTCTACAAAATATACAGTAACATTATTTGGTACCGTAACATTATTGTAGTTTTCCTTTGTGCAGACAATAAGCGCTTGCCGTATATCGTCATTACTATTTGCGCGAAAAAGCACGAACTCATTGATTGGCATACTAGTGCCATTTATTGCATCTGCAATTGTAATAATTGATAGTTTTTTCATGCTAATAAGCTACTTAGTGATGGCTCTTTTCAAAGCATCCAGATAGCCATGTCCGTATTTAAGATCCGGCTCCATATGATTACCTTCTGCCCACTCGTTCCAAGCTTGTAAAAACAAGATTTTATGCTCTGGTGCTTTGTTCTCTACTAAATGTAGGGCGCTATTAATTTGGTTTTCGAACACCTCAGGGGTACTATCTGTATAGATAATAGACATTTTTCCTTCACGAGGAGAACGGTCAAAGCATGGAAGAATCGTAGGATGTACATTCTCCCAGGTATCTTCTTCGGTATAAATGTACTTATTTATTTTTTCCTGCTTGAACTTTTTGAGTAATCCCACCTTGAAGATGTGATAGTACATTTTTCTGAAAGATGCACTATACTTACCTTCCAGTTTATACTCTGCACGGTACAAACCACGAGTGTTAACTGCGTCGAACCCCAAGCTTAATATATAATTACACAAGTCCTTCTCTATTCCTTTGTATGGAACCACATATTTACCTGTGCTGTCCGCACCAATTTCCCGGAACACGAGATTATTTGTTCGGCCAACGAAATAGATACCTTTCAACCCATTTTGTACAGCTAGTTCTCTCCATAGTTCAATAAAATCTTTCATATCGGGTACAGCCATCGGCGCGTGGATATAAAAAAGAGGTTTTCCATCTACTGTTATATATCTTGGATCACGAAAAGCCTTTAAAGCATATTCAAAATGACGTTTGTAATCTTCTTTGTCATAGATTTGCTCCATCAATATTGAATTCTTCTTCATAAAACTTCCAACAGACCAACTTCTATTACTCCAAGGTCCATTTGCCCATCCAAGACAGAAAGGAAAATCTGGCTTTCCCGATGCCAATACTTCATTAAATGGGCGTTCAAGTAGCATTTTACCACCACCCATCCAATAATGCCAATAGCAGAAACCTTCAATTCCGGCCTCTCTTGCTAATTCAGCTTGTTGTTCTCGGATTTCTGGCATACGCAGGTCATAAAAACCCAAATCCGAAGGCACGTGCGGCTGATAATGGCCTCGGAACAACGGTTTAGCTTTAGCCACATTAGTCCACTCTGTAAAACCCTTTCCCCACCACTTATCATTCTCTGGAATCGGATGAAACTGGGGTAAATAAAATGCGATTACGCGAGCTTTAGTTTCCATTTGCTATACTTTTATTTATTATATTTAATTGCAATTATACCCTTATAAAACAGATATTTTAAAAAAGAACCGTATCCTATAGAACCAAAGAAAACATAACGTCGACGTAGTACCTCATAAGACTGAAACATACGTTTAAACTTAGCAGACAAAGATCTACTTTCTGAACTAACAACTGTCTCATTATTCCCATGTCGACGAAATAAAATTGTTGACTTCTTCAATGGGACAATTTTACCTCGATTCTTACTTACACATATAGCTACCCACCAATCATGATAAATATTATTGGGTAATGACACTGGTGTTTGGCAAACTACATTCTTTGTACAATTATTTAAAATAGAAGTGCAACCTGCAATATTATTATAAACACAGATGTAGTTAAAAGTTGTAGGCAAATTCACATTTAAATGGCTGTATTCCCACATACTTTGTGAAATTATATTTAAATTTCCATCTGTAACAACTAAATCTGTATAAACATAAACTGGAACACCGGGGGTCTCTTTTTCAATTTCTTTTATCTTTTTTACAGATATCTCTATTTTATTCTCTAGCCATACATCATCCTGATCACAAAACATATAATATGATGAATCTATCTCATTTAGAAGATGTAGAAATGTTTGCGCTGGACCTAAATGAAGATCATCATTTATATATACTATACGATCATCACGCTTCTTGTATTCATCAATAATTGACCGAGAAGAATCCGTTGAGCCATCATCGCGGACAAAAACTGAAAAATCCTTGAAGGTTTGTCTTAACAAACTGTCTAATAACTCAGGTAAAAAACGCTCGCCATTATATGTCGATAACAAAATAGCGACTTGCGAATGATTTGTAATCATATGAATGTAGTCTCGGTTATTTTCTTGAGGAAATCTCTATACAGTCAGACATTGTTGCACTTGTGATGGTTTTTGTACTGGTTTATATTTTTTCTTAGTAATGAAATATAGGAATAGCATTATAAAAAATACTAGATTTCCACTAACGTCAGTAAAAACATAATGAGAAAAACCATTAAGTGTTACAATAAGCATATAGACGACACATAGCTTTGAAAAATCTATCCTTTTTATATGAGACAACGCACGTCTGTAAAAAAATATTAGAATCAGTAAGACAAAATTCCCCAACAAGAAACCAAAATCGAGCATAAAATCACCTATAAACGTAATAAAATTTACTTCGGTAATTTTCATTCGCTTAAATTTATTTAGTCTTTTAATGTAAGAATCGGCAACATTAGAAAAGCCTAACGCCCGTTTAACCAAGGGAAAGATGCGCTCACCTTCTCGATTTTCTCCATGATCATAAGCATACTTGCCATAAAAGAGAATTCCCTCAGAAGCATAAGCATCATAATACATAAACATATTATCCTGTCGCCCAGCACTCTCTGCTCTACTTACAGATATTGCTATTAAAGCGGCCGCTAAAAAAACTCCGACAGCGGAGCCAATACCAATAACTATTTTATTAATTCTTCGTTTAACGTATTTTGATATAAAGAAATAAAAAAAAGCGCATTGCATCACCGGAACGACAATTCCAAAGCGGCTCCCAATAGATACGGCATTTAATAACTTGAACAATACACTTAACCCAAGTAATAACTTTTCAAAAGACCTACTATGTGGGTTAATCAAACTATATATAAAAAGAAAAGGAGATAATTGAAGAGCCTGCCCTGTAATAATTGACAGATAACTTAACGAGCGTCCTTCCTGCCTAACAACATCCATTTCTGCTCTAGTTTCTGCATAAGCTTCACTTCCATATGAACTATCAGTAAAAAGCAATAACAATCCGCCTGAAGTTAAGTTTACATATACTTCATATAAGCTAATAACAGAGAATATAATCGTAAACCAGTTAAGAAATTTGACTAACGTATTATTGGTACTAATATATGGTACATTATCATGAGGAAGCTTTATTATAGGCGTACAAAATAGATAAATAATGAGTATTAAGTGAAGTAAAGCAAAAAGATTCTGTCCAACAAAATCATGTATTGTGTCTTCTATATATAGTTTAATAGATATTAGAAAAAGGACGGCATAAAAGAACAAATATAGATTTCCTAAGCTAAGAAACTTATTCTTTGCGAGAGTCCGTATACTTAGTAGCCAGATAACAACAGTAGAAAAAATAATACAAAACAAATCCATGGTTATTTACCTTCTTTACTTAGCCCAAATACCTTTAGCTGTCTTATTAATACACTTATTAAATTGAATTGTATTAACTAATGCACCCGGCAAGTTAACAATACACATACCGATCACTATACCTACTACACCATAAATCACACCAAAATAGTAGCATACTGGATAAAAAAGCATTGCAGCTATAATAGTACATATCATCTGAAGTTTTAATCGGCCTATCCCATTAAGGAAATAAGAATAGCTCAAACTCCATATATAAATCATAATATAAACGGCCATTAACGCAGAAATTGCAAATGGTATCTTTACCTCATCACCTATCCAAAGATGATAGACAATACCCGATACGACAACCATAAACACTAGTAGTATTCCAAATATGATTAACAGATATACCATTTTTTTATTACTATGTTTTATCCATCCTACATCGCCCCTTGTGTATGCATCTGTTGCAGCTGACCACATTGGGGTTATTAACATATTGAAAACCATCGGCACAAGACTAAAGTAGCGGTATGCTATATTATAGGGAGTAACTTGGTCCGGGCCAAACAAATTGGAGATAACAAGATTAGACATGGCAAAAAGCACAATGCTCGCAATTTGCAAAACAAAGAAGACTACACTCAATGATAAGAGGTCTTTAAGATACTCTTTCTTGAATAGGCTTAGTTTTGGAGCAAGATACGGATAGAACTTACTAAAAGTTATAGGATATGCGATCAAATACACCAGGGGGGGGGCAGCAGAATAGATTGCAGCCACCCAGAACAAGGTGCCGGGAACCACGAGCTTGGTGAAAATAAAGATTACAATCAGTGAAAGTAGGTGTCCAGAAAAGGAGATAAGATAGTTAAATGCAGGTAATTGGAGTGCCTGATAGACATTACCGACTATCTTTAAGACGAAGTTTATACAGAACAATAATAAAGAAACCTGAACTACTTCTATCAAATTGCCTACTGTCGAAGGAGCAACATTTAATATCCTATACCAGTTAACAGACTCTGCCCCTATGGCCAGTATGATATATATTACAATTATTATTGCTATCAGCATAAAGAATGTGGTGCTGACATATGCTCTTGCTTTAACTTTGTCGCTTTCTGCTAAGGCCGTTGCCAATTTATTGCGCAAGCCATTACCCAAACCAACATCAAAAGAGTTAATCCATGCGAGTATAGAATTGAGTGTAAGCCATATTCCATATTCGTAGGCATTAAGATATCCTAGGGTTAAAGGTACCAACATCAAATGTACCATGGTATCGGCCACCTTTATTCCTGCTGATGCCAATATGTTCTTTTTTGCTTTTACGCTACGGGCATCGCCTTTGGTTATATATGAAAGAATATTTTGCATTAATCTATTTTCACCTTATATCATCAATAGAAACCGTTATGTCTAAGTCATATGTTACAATTATCTTACTCCTGTCGAGAAATACTTCCTACCATTCTTAATATATATCTGTTTCGTTGGTACTTCAATGTGTTGGCCTTGGAGGTTATATATTGATAAGTTCTGTCCTGATGCGTTATAATTATTATAAATTCCTGTTGTTTTTCCTATCTTTTGATTTATCCATTCAACACGGGATGTAAACCAAGTCCTAGCATTGTCAATATTTTCTGCAACTGTATGATATTCGCTACCCCATCGTTGCTGTTCGTATACTCTTGCCTTATCTAATGAGACTGCCTCCAAACTTAACAGATAAGTATCAAAGAAAGAGTTAATTTCTGGCAAGATTGTCCCTGATACCCGTTCCCACCGCTCTTTGCAAGCGAGATTAAATGATTCGTTATTTCGCAGTTCTCTATAATATAGAATATTGTGATTGGCTGACCACTGACCATCCCTAATCATAATTCCATCGAAATCCCATAAATTGGCCATCATGACCTTAGATGACGTTGTGTTATCTTTTTTAGTAAGGTATACATTTGCACCTCCGCCATCGTCAGTACCTAATAATTCCCAAGCAAGTATCCAATTTATGAAAGAAGATACGTCAATATAGTCAGCATAACTTCCACTGGCAATTGAAGCCTCTACCTGATTCATGTAATTCTTTATATAGGAAATTTGCTCGTCGTTAATTTCGTCTTCATCTGGTTCTTTAAATGTGTACTTAAAGCTTAATTGGTTCGATGTCTTGTTTGTGTCAAAAAAGATTTCTTCATTCCACCAATAGGGGTCATATTCTATTACATAACCATTGTCTTTATTAACATCTAACCTACATCGATTATTACATTTAACTGTTTCAACCAAATAATAAATGCCCCGGTAATCATCATTGAATATAACATTTACATACATCCCTTGGGGTGTCCATTGAAGGCCAAACAACTCATTTACTTTAAAGCCAATAACAGGCTTTAGACTCATCTCGTTGTCGTTTGTAAAGCACAACTGGTCTTTTATTAATGCCCAATCCTTATCAGCATATTGCTCACCACGAAATAGTAAATCAACTTTCTTCTGAAGTTTAATTTTATAAGGTTTTTTTTCGACATAAGCGCTGGTGTTTCCACGCAAACTTACCACCATACCACTTTCACCTTTTTCATAAGCGCCACTATTATATAACGTATCTGAGCCTTGCAGAATTAATATTTGGCCCCCAACCTTGGTCTTATTAGTTATCCCCTCTCCCATCGAGCCTTCCGGATGGGTAACAAAATCGCACGTCGGGATTTCACCATTGATTGTTTCAATAACCACCAATGGTAGCCCTGTTGCTAACAATTCTTCTTTTGAAGTTTCATTAGCATGAGTAACTGTTACTATAAATAATAATGTAAGTACAATTGCTACATTTTTCATTCGATGACCACTGTATTGACATAGTTTAAAATACTACCTTCACTTACTTCTTCCAATCAACCAGCAGAAATGCTCATTTGATAAAATTCTTATGAGAAGTGGCAATGTCAATATTTCCGAAATAATAAATATTAATGCTAAATGCTCTATATTTCTAATACCCATAACACCTTTAAATATGGATATAGCAACTTCTAGAACGAGGGTATGAGTCACAAATATTTCCATAGAATGTTTGCCTAACCATTCCAACAATCGAATATTTGGCAGATTACGGAATATGTCATTTATCAGAATAATGCCTGCTAAAGATGTTGGAATCCATAAATAGTAATGACCGGAAACGCAAATGTTCCAATGCATGTCTATTAGATTCCATCCCCAGAAGGCACATCCTATATATATTACTGCAGATATGATAACAACAAATCTATCATGTATAACATTCTTAAGTTTATTTCCCAAAAGATAAAAGACAACACCCGCCGGTACGCTAGCTAAATAGTATGGGGTATCCCATGACGAATGATACAAAAAAAGAGGAATTACAACACATATTATTGCAAGGAGCAGGGTACTTACTTTCTCTATAGAAGCATTGTATATAATTCTTACCATAAATAGAACAAAGAGAAACCATAATGGCTGATTACCTTGAAATGTCATATCTTTAAACAACTGTTCTGCTTGGGTCAAAACATACCCGCCCCAACTTCTGCCTTCATGAGCAAGAACACGAAAGGCGTGTAAGAAAAAACCAATCCAGGAAAAAAACACGAGAGGCACAATTAACCCATATAAACCTTTGCTGAAGACATCCTTATAATCTTTATGACGATAAAACATGCCTGCCTTGAAGAAAAACCATGGCATGCCGAAATACAATGCCCCCGTGAGTGCCATTGACTTCGCGTGCCCATATCCTGCATACTGAAAACAGTGTAATATAACAACCCTTATCATCAACAAACCTGCTACCGCATCAAGATACCTCAGCCGTTCCATTTTGTTTATGGTAAGATACTCCCTTTTCTCTTATTTTATCTGTTAGCGTACTGGTTGTCATAATACTTTTGGTAGTCACCAGAAGTCACATTATCAAGCCACTCTTGATTGTCAAGATACCAACGAACAGTCTTTTCAATACCCTCTTCGAACTGGAGAGAAGGTTCCCAACCGAGTTCTTTCTGAAGCTTAGAACTATCGATAGCATATCTTAAATCATGTCCAGCACGATCTGTTACGAAGGTAATGAGATCTAAGTCTTCTCCTTCTTTTCTCCCCAGCAGTCTATCAACAGTCTTAATAACTACCTTAATGATGTCGATGTTCTTCCACTCATTAAAACCACCGATGTTATATGTATCAGCAATCTTACCCTCATGGAAAATCAGATCTATAGCACGAGCGTGATCCTCTACATAGAGCCAGTCGCGCACATTCTCGCCCTTGCCATATACTGGCAGAGGCTTACGATGACGGATATTGTTGATAAAAAGAGGTATCAGTTTCTCAGGGAACTGATAAGGGCCATAGTTGTTGGAACAGTTGGTCACTACTACAGGCATGCCATAAGTATCGTGATAGGCACGAACGAAGTGATCCGATGAAGCCTTAGCCGCACTATAGGGTGAGTGGGGATTATACTTTGTAGTCTCCAGGAAGAACTTGTCACCATAGGCCAGATGATGCTCAGCAGAAGAGGCTGTCGTGGTGAAAGGAGGCTTGATACCTTCAGGATGAGTCAATTCCAGAGCACCATACACCTCGTCGGTAGAAATATGGTAGAAACGCTTGCCCTCATACTTCTCAGGCAGAGACTCCCAATAGAGCTTAGCAGCCTGCAACAGCGACAGCGTACCCATCACGTTGGTCTGGGCAAAGGTGAAAGGATCCTTGATAGAACGGTCCACATGACTCTCGGCTGCCAAGTGGATGATGCCATCGACTTTCTTGTCTTGCATCAGCTTGTAGAAAGCATCAAAGTCGCAGATGTCCATCTTCACAAACTCATAGTTGGGTTTATCCTCGATATCCTTCAGGTTAGCGAGGTTGCCGGCATAGGTCAGCTTGTCGAGATTGATGATGTGATACTCGGGATACTTGTTCACAAACAGGCGCACCACGTGGCTTCCAATGAAGCCTGCGCCACCGGTAATGACGATAGTTCTTTTCATAGTCTCTATTGTGTTTTGTTTTTTCTTCTGTTATAGATGCCCAGGACGAACATCACCACAAAGGCGATGAGGAAGGTCTGGAAGGCATCCTGCCATGAGTCTTCCAGTCCCAGGATGTAGCACAACAAGGTGGCAACCACGGCAACGATGGTGTCGAGGAGCAACTCGGGAATCCATTTCTTCAGTTCATCCATGGCGTTGAGGGGAATCGGAAAGGGTTATTACTTCAAGGTCTTTGAACGTGGAGCCGTCGATGACGAGGCGCATCAGCGTGCGCTCCTTGTGCCATCCCTGCAAACCGGCAGCACCGGGGTTGAGGTGGAGCAGGCCGAGGGTGCGGTCGTACTTCACTTTCAGTATGTGTGAGTGTCCGGCAATGAAGAGCTTGGGCGGGTTGGCGAAGAGGGTGCTGCGCACGGAGGCATCGTAGTTGCCCGGATAGCCCCCGATGTGCTTGATGAGCACGTCCACGTCTTCGCACTTAAAGCGGTTCAGCTCGCTATACATCAGCCGCAGGTCGCCGCCGTCGCAATTGCCGCAGACGGCGCGCAGGGGACGGAACTCGGCCAGGCGCTCGGCCACTTCCGTGGTGCCGATGTCGCCGGCGTGCCATATCTCGTCGCATGGCTCGAAGTAGTGGAGGTACTTCGGGTCCCAATAGCCGTGGGTGTCGCTGATGATGCCTATTGTTTTCACTTCTGTAGCTTGAGGGAGGAATGTCGTGATTATATTTTCAGCTTGCTCCGCACGAAGCTGGCAATGAACTGCTCCGTCTGTTGCAGGCCCAAGATGCTGGAGTCGATGCAGAGGTCGTAGCCACTGGCATGGCCCCACTTCTTACCAGTATAATAATTATAGTATTCAGCGCGGCGGCGCTCGCCATGCTCAATCAGCTTGCGGGCCTCGTCGGGCTGGACGCCCTGCTTGCTGGCCACGCTCTGGATGCGGAAATCCATGGGGGCGGTGATGAAGACGCTGACCGTGTTTTGGAAATCGCGCAGCACATAGTCGGCACAACGGCCCACGAAGACGCAACTGCCCTTCTGCGCCTCCTTGCGGATGGCGTCACTCTGGAACTTGAACAGACTCTCTTGCGAGAAGTTGTTCTGATAGAAGTTATTGTCGCTCAGGTGGGGAGCGTGCATGTGGAACAGCGAGTGGAAGAAGCCGTGGCGCTCGTCGCTCTGTTCAAAGAATTCGGCCGAGAAGCCACTTTCCTTCGCTGCCAGATTCAGAATCTCGCGGTCGTAGTAGTTGGCATTGAAGTCCATGGCAAGCATGCGCCCAATGTCGTGGCCACCGGAACCCAGCTGGCGGCCAATGTTAATGATGATTGCCTTCTCCATAAGACTTTAGTTTTCTGAGATACCACCATAGCAGGGGGAGCGTCATGGCAAACGACCCGAAGTCGCTCGC
>ODAI012893386.1_pt1 | contig 14063 bp, 13 predicted proteins | sample 1539321 | NCBI WGS metagenome assembly ODAI01 (sample SAMN02144231, study PRJEB22623) | gut metagenome | biome: sheep rumen | host: Ovis aries | place: New Zealand
ACGATACCCATATCCATACCGAGCTTGTAGGTCATAAAGCAAAGTGCCAGGAAGCCCGCTACCGTTGTGACTGAGCTTGAAACGACAGACACGAACGTTTTGCCGATAGCAACTGCCATTGCCTGCTTGCTGTTGGGTTCGTTCTCTTTCTCTTCTTTGTAGCTATGCCACAGGAAGATCGAATAGTCCATCGTGACCGCAAGCTGCAGCACTGCAGCCAGCGCTTTCGTTATGAATGAGATCTCACCCAAAAGCCTGTTGGTTCCTAGATTATAAACGACCGCCATTCCGACGCTGATAAGGAAAAATACAGGTATCAGGAATGAATCCATCGTAACTGCAAGGATAATGCTCAGAAGCACCACAGCTATGATGACATACATAACTGTCTCTTTTAGTGTCAGATCCTTGATATCCTCAACTATCGAGGTCATACCGCTGATAAAGCAGTTCTTTCCGCAGATCTTTCTTATCTCTACCACCGCGTTGAGAGAGCCGTCAGAAGATGTTGCGTCATCAAAGAAGACCGCCATCATGGTAGAATCCTCTGCATTGAACACCTTGTAGATCTTATCAGGCAGTATCTCCTTCGGCAGTGAAAGATCGGCAAGACTGTCATACCAGAGCACATCACAAACGTGATCTACGCCCTCGATCTCGGTCTTCAGCTTTTCTACCTGCTTGTCGTTCATTCCGTCAACGATAACAAGCGCAAAGCCGCCCTTGCCGAATTCATCGAGCATTATGTCCTGACCCTTCATGGTCTCAAGATCCTTAGGCAGGTAGGAAAGTATATCATAGTTAGTCCTTGTGTTGATATATCCTATCGCCGCAGGTATCAGGAGCAGTATGCTCACTATAAGTATAGGTATACGCAGCTTTACAACTGCCTTTCCGAACTTGTGCATATATGTCCTTCCTTTCAATCTGTTAACTCATACTAACAGTATATTACAAAAATGACCGATAGTCAATAGAAAATGACCATCGGTCAATATTTTTGTAGAGTTGCACAAAATATAAGCTGAATAAAAATGACTGTTGGTCATTTTTAGCTCTTGACAGGATAAAACCTATATATTATAATGATTATGACAGTTCAAAAGGCACCTATACCTGATCGGAGGCTGTACACAATGACAAAGCTTGACAGCAACAAAAAGAAGAAGGAAGATTCACTGTTAAACACTGCGTTCAGCCTGTTTACCGCTCAGGGCGTGAGCAAGACGTCGATCTCGGATATTGCGAGCAAGGCGGGCGTTGCCAAGGGAACGTTTTATCTGTATTTCAAGGATAAATATGATATCAGGAACAGGCTTGTATCACACAAGTCGACGCAGCTTTTCAGGGCAGCGCTGGAGTCATTAAGGGCTTCCGGCAGGAAAATGAGCTACACTGAGAAGATAATATTTGTCGTTGATGATATCCTCGACCAGCTTAATGAGAACAAGTCCCTGCTCACTTTTATTTCTAAGAATCTCAGCTGGGGCATTTTCAAAAACGCACTGACTACGCCTCTGAAAAATGACGATATAGATTTTAAGGACATTTACACCGAGATGATAGCCGATGCGCCCTATGAGATCGACCAGCCGGAGATAATGATATTTATGATCGTGGAGCTGCTGAGCTCGACCTGCTATTCGGCGATCCTTTATAATGAGCCTGTAACTCTGGCAGAGCTGAAGCCTTATCTTTACAGGTGTATCGAAAATATGATAGAATCTCACTATATCAAAGACAAGCCCTCGGTATAAGACCGGAACAGACGATAAAGCGCGGAAAACTATTGGCGTCAGTGCCTAGGTTTCCGCGCTTTTTGCTGCTGTTTTTGTTTAAGATGATAAAATGTCTAAAACCTATTGACAAAGTAGGAAATAGGTGGTATAATAATTTTAATTCATACGATTACTATAGGAATTATGTATATTAACCGGATGTCAACGGGGGCGGAATAATGAACAGTGACAAATTAAGTGAGGCGTTATACAATAAATACATAGCACCGACCAAAAAGCAGCGCACCAGCGCTATCGGCATCGAGATAGAGATGCCTGTTGTAAAGCTGGACGGCAGTGCAGTTGAGGAGAATGAGATAATTGCTGCGGCTGATGAATTCCGCAGTGAGTTTTCCTTCCGCGAGGAGGGCAGGGACGAGGATGGCAATGTCAACACGATGACCGACCCTCAGAGCGGCGACAACCTTTCGTTTGACTGCTCATATTCAAACCTTGAGCTCTCTCTCGGAAAGGGAGAGGATCTCAATGAGATATATTCGAGGTTTGTTAAGTATTATAAATTCCTGCAGGGCGTGCTCGCGAAAAGAAACTGCACTCTCACGGGAATGGGGATAAACCCTCATTACAATATAAATCATAACAAGCCTGTGCCGAATGAGCGCTACAGAATGCTTTATCATTATCTTCATTCTTATCATAAGTATGAGGATACGATAAATATGCGCTTTCATGACAGGCCTGATTTCGGCACATTCACAAGTGCATCGCAGGTCCAGCTCGATGTTTCACACGATGAGCTCATTGATACGCTCAATGTTTTCGGTATGCTGGAGCCTTACAAGTCAGTTCTGTTTGCAAATTCTTATCTGCCTGAATACCCTGACTATCTTTGTTCAAGAAATATGCTCTGGGAAAGAAGTATGCAGGGGTACAATCCCCACAATGTGGGAATGTTCTCTCAGAAGCTTGCAAGTGTTGATGAGCTCATTGAATACATAAAGTCACAGTCTGTATACTGTACTATGAGAGACGGCAGGTATATAGATTTCAAGCCGACGGCTGTGCGTGACTTCTTCACGCTTGATAAGCTGAGCGGTGAGTATTACGACGGCAAAACTTATCAGACTACCGAGTTCTCTCCGCAGGAGAGTGATCTGCAGTATCTGAGAACGTTCAAGTTCGAGGATCTGACGTTCAGGGGAACGATAGAATACAGAAGCTCCTGCTGCCAGCCGATAAAAGACGTTATGACGGTGGCCGCATTCCATACGGGGCTGTCATCACAGCTGGGAGAGCTTAAAGAACTTATAGAGAGCGACACTACGATCTACACTCACGGCTACAGCGCCGCAGAGCTTCAGAATTTGCTTTCGATGAGAGAGCTTCCGCCATTTATAGACAGAAAAGGCCTGTCTTCACAGCTGATAAGGATACTTGATGCAGCTGCTGACGGCCTTAACAAGCGCGGCAAAAACGAGGCACATTTCCTTGATCCGCTTTATGAGAGGGCAGAGCGCCTGACAAATCCCGCTATGGAGCTTGTGAGCGGACTGGAAAACGGTGAACCGCTGGATAAGTTTATTGAAGAATACGGCCGCTTATGATGTCTGCGGCGAAGCGCTTCATAAGCTCATAGAGTGCGTCTGGGCGTTCACGGACGTCAGACAGGTAAGCTATGACGAGGCCGCTTCCGGGGTAGACCATACAGCGCTGACCCCATTTGCCGACCATCGAAAAATGATCTTCTGCTATGCGGAAGAAATAGCCGTAGCTGTCACCTGCTGGTGTCAGGACTCTCGGCGTCAGTGCCTGATAGACAGAGCTTTCACTTATGAGAGATACGCCGCCGAAGCGACCCTTGTTAAGATACAGCAGCCCCAGCAGTGCAAGCTCATGCACAGACAGCTCCATTCCGGAAGCGCCGTAAAAGTGCCCCTGAGGACAGGTCTTATAAGCAGGTGCTTCGATCGCGAGCGGTGAGAAGATACGCTTGTCAAGGTATGACATCAGGTCACCGCCGACTGCATTTTCAACAGCCCTGCCCACCAGATATGCAGGAATGTTTGAATAATGATAGGCAGTGTCTGAATAGTCTTTATCGAGTGATAAGATGAAGCGCAGCCAGTCATCTCCCTCAGGACGGAAAGGGTATTCGCCTGCCGTCATGGTGAGAAAGCGTGAAAAGGGCATAGCTTTGAAAGCTTCATTCATTTTTATGTCGGTATCGAGATGATCGGAGAGCGGCGTTTCAGGTGTGAGCAGGCCGTCATCACAGGCAAGTGAGAATGCGGCCGAGGTAAGTGACTTGGTAACAGAATACACAGGGTACCGCTTATCTTCATCAGGGCAGTGATGAAAAATGACAGAGCCGTTTCTTATGACCTCTGCTGCATGGATATCGAGCCCTTCATTTTCAAGATAACGGCATAAGTGCTTTATCATAATATCTGACCTTTCTTTGGTGTTATTACACCAATTATAATATCCCAGTTTAACAATGTCAAGAGGAGAACCCATGAAAGACGAATTATTTTACAAGGGAAGCTTCGGTCTGGAGCGAGAGACCCTGCGTGTTGATAAAAACGGAAAGCTTGCGCAGACGCCTCACCCGTTCGGTGACAGTGAGCAGATAACCAGAGATTTCTGTGAAAACCAGATTGAGCTGGTAACGCCTGTCTGTTCTGATATAAAAGAGCTTATGAAAGAGCTTGAACGGCTCGATGCAACAGTTCGTGCAGAGCTTGATAAAAACGGTGAGAGGATCTGGCTTTACAGCAACCCTCCTCATATTGAAAATGAGAACGAGATACCTGTTGCGAATTTTATAGGTGAACACAGCGGCAAACGCCGTTACAGAGATCAGCTGGAAAGGCGCTACGGCAAAAGGCTGATGCTTTTTTCGGGCATTCATTTCAATTTCTCGTTCGATGACGCTTATCTTCACAGCATCTGTGATGATGAGGACTTCGGGCGCTTTAAAAACAGGTTCTATTTAAGGCTGTATAAGCAGATAAGTGTTCACAGCTGGCTGGTGCTGCTGCTTACGGCCGCTAGCCCGATATATGACAAGTCTCTTGATGAGGACGGCGCATCGGGTGCGGTGAAGAGCAGATATGCCTCAATGAGAAACAGTGAGCGCGGCTATTGGAACGAGTTCGTGCCGGAGCTGAGGTTCGGTGAACTGTCCGAATTTGTGGACAGTATTCAGTATTATGTCGATAAAGGCGCACTTTTCTCGGCAAGCGAGCTTTATCTTCCGGTGAGGTTGAAGCCAAGGGGCGTGAACAAGCTGGAGAGCTTTGCAAACGGTGTTAGCCATATTGAACTGCGAATGCTCGATCTTGATCCCTTCACAAAGCTGGGCGTTGATGAGCGTGACCTTGAGTTTACTCATCTGCTGATAATGTATCTCTCTTGCAGAGATGATTTTGAACTGACGGCTGAGCTTCAGGCACAGGCGGTTAAGGATCATAAGAATGCAGCTCTTTATGATCTTGACGGCGTCTGTATCGGCGGCGTGCCCATGCTTGAACGGGCAGCGCAGATAATTGACGATATGCAGGAGTTTTTCTGTGACGACAGTGAAGCCTGCAGCATATTGATATATGAGAAAAACAAATTAAGTGACCGTCTTTGCACACGGCTTACCGCAGAGGAGGTCTACGGATAAGAAGGTGATCACAATGTGCGAGCTTCTCGGCTTTTCGGCTAGAGAGCCTGCGGATATTTCTGAGCAGCTGAGGGCTTTTTATGCTCACAGCAGCGCACACCCCCACGGCTGGGGGATCATGTATGACGGCGGGATCGAAAGGGAGGCGGTAAAGGCTTCCGAGAGTGAACGCCTGAAAGGTCTGCTCGATAAGATCGGAGAGCAGCGCGTTTTACTTGCGCATATCAGGTATGCGACGGTGGGTTCTATCAGGAACGAGAACTGCCACCCGTTTACCAAGAAGGATATCACCGGCAGACAGTGGACACTGATCCATAATGGCACTATCTATTCCAGCACCAGGCTGATACCGTATCTCAGGACGCAGATCGGAGATACCGATTCGGAAAGAGTGTTTATGTATCTGCTTGACACTTTGAACAAGGCTCAGGAGAACGGTCCTCTCTCGGCAGAGGACAGGTTTGCACTGGTCGACAGGTTTGTTCGTGAGCTTGCGCCCAGAAACAAGCTGAACCTGATGATATACGACGGCGAGCTTTTGTACGTGCATAAGAATATGAAAGAGACAATGGTGTACAGAAAGCTTGGAAGTGGTTATATTTTTGCAACCACCGAGCTTGATGACGAGCACTGGAACAAGGTGCCGACCGCACAGGTGCTTGCCTTTAAAGACGGCGAGCAGGTCTTCTCGGGAGATAAGCACGACGGCATCTACGTAGAGACACTACAGTTTATAAATCCTATGGACGCTATGAATATATAAAAATATCCGCCCACCTTTCTGGTGAGCGGACTTTTTATTACTGTCTGAGATAAACTCCGTTTTCTTCGATGTAGTTTTCCATATCCTCTTTGTATTCAAGCTCCAGCGGATCCTCGGGGGTCGCTTTAAGCGCTCTCTGGCCGATGTCCTTTCTGTAGTGAGCTTTGTCAAAGCTTATCTTTGAAACTGCATCATATGATTTGTCAAGCGCTGCCTGCAGTGTATAGGCTGTGCAGGTAACACCGAGAACTCTTCCGCCTGAGGTAAGGAATTTTCCGTCCTCAAACTTTGTTCCGGCGTGGTAAACGATCGCACCCTCGACCTGGCCTTTGTCATCAAGGCCGCCGATCTGCTTGCCCTTTTCGTACTTGACAGGGTAGCCGCCGCTTGCCATTACCACACAGGTGCAGAAGCCGCTCTTCCATCTGATCTTCAGATCTGCAAGCTTGTGCTCATAGATAGCTTTGAAGATCTCGCAAAGGTCGCTTTCCAGCATCGGCAGAACGACCTGTGTCTCAGGGTCACCGAAACGGCAGTTATACTCGATCACCTTGGGGCCGTCAGGCGTTATCATAAGGCCGAAATACAAGCAGCCTTCAAAAGTTCTGCCCTCTTTGTTCATAGCATCTATTGTCGGCAGGAAGATCTTGTTCATACATTCCTTAGCTACCTCATCGGTGTAGTAAGGGTTAGGCGAAAGTGTACCCATTCCGCCTGTGTTGAGACCCTTGTCACCGTCAAGTGCTCTCTTGTGATCCATTGAGGATATCATAGGAACGACCGTCTTGCCGTCAGTAAAGGAAAGAACTGATACCTCAGGGCCTGTGAGGTATTCTTCAATGACGATAGTTGAGCTGCTCTCACCGAACTGCTTGTCATCAATCATTGAATGGATAGCCGCAACAGCGTCATCTTCGTTCTCTGCCAGTATAACTCCCTTGCCGAGAGCAAGACCGTCAGCCTTGATAACGGTAGGATACTTGTTCTGCTTTTTCACATAAGCTATCGCAGAGTCACTGTCAGTGAACACCTCGTAAGCTGCGGTAGGTATCTTATACTTTTTCATAAGCTCCTTCGAGAACACCTTTGAGCCCTCGATGATTGCAGCGGCCTTGGTAGGGCCAAAGGTCATAAAGCCCTCTGCTCTCATAGCGTCTACCATTCCGAGCACCAGAGGATCATCAGGTGCAACGGCAACCATATCTACCTTGAGCTTTTTGGCAAGTGCCACCATGCCGTCTATATCTGTAGCAGATACATCATAGCAATCAGCATATTTTGAAATGCCGCCGTTTCCGGGTGCGCAGTAAAGCTTATCTACCAGCGGAGACTCAGCCAGCTTCATAACGATAGCGTGCTCTCTTCCGCCGCCTCCGACAACAAGAATCTTCATATGATCATTCCTTTCGTGTACCTTATTTGTAGGTAAAGGTTGCGAGGATCTTATCAACATCGGCTTTCAGCTCATCAAAGCTGTCCTCAGCTGCCGAGTAGGTAACGATATAAAGGTTTGAGCCCTTTATCGACAGGATCTGAACGGTTTTCAGCTCAACGTCCTGCACTTGTGTGAAGGTAAGAGTATATGCCTTTTCACCTGCCAGCTCAGATACCTCGCCGTTTATATCGCTTACCTGACCTGCATAGGTGTCGAGCATCATCTGGCCGTACTCCTCGATGCTTGCGTCTGTAAGCTCATCATCGGTTACGGATATCACATTGAAGCTGCCGTGGCTGTTGTCCTTCTGATATAGGAACATACAGTCAATGGTGTCGTCGCCCGTCTGCTGGAGCCACTTATCCTTGTCTATAGTAAAGGAATAAAGGCTGCAGTCATAAACGCTGTCCGAGAGCTTTCCGTCAGTGGTGTGCTCGATAGGCTCATCGACTGTTTCTGTCGTCTGAGCAGACGCCGCAGAGGAAGCACCTGCTGCCGCCTTGCTTGAAGATGCAGGCGCACCTGACGATTTTTCTATCTTGTTTTCACAGCCCGCGGCAGAAAGCGTCATAAGCACTGCCGCAGCCATGATCAGTATTTTTTTCATTTTTGGATCTCCTTATTATTTGATTACAAGTGAGTCAATAACTGCTTTGAACTCAGCTGCGTGGCTGTCAAAATCAGCCTCTGATGATGTGAATGTCACGGCTACCATCTTGCCGTCACCGAATACATCATACTGCTCCTCAACTATCGGGGTGCCGTTGCCGAGGTCTACCTTCAGCTTGATATAGATAGCATTGTTGTTTCCAAGCTTTGTTTCCTTTGAATCAACTACCTCCATCTGATCGCTTGCAGCAGAGAACATCTCTGTGAAGTAATCTATGAACTCGCTTGTGCTAAGGTCAGGGGTAATGCCGGGAACAGATGTTGCAACTACATTCACGCTGGTGATCGGGTCATTGACATTGTAATAATAGCATTTTACCTGTGCGCCTGCACCGTTGAGGTCGATACCGAGATTCTTCTGTGCAAGTTCTGCGGTGTCAACGTCTGACATATCATAGTAGGTCCATACAGCTGGGTCAAACACTGCTGCAAAGTCAGGATCATCATATACATCATCTCCTGTAGGTACCTCTACTGCCTCAGTGGTAGTGGTCGTCTCCTCAGGTGCTTCTGTCTCGGCCTCTGTCGTAGTGGTCGTTGTGGTCTCATCTTCTTCAGGATCCTCGTCCTCAGCCTCGCTTACGGATGATGATACCTTCTTTGCGGGCTTGTCATCATCGTCATCATCGTCGCTGTTTTCAGAGCAGGCTGCGAATGACATTGCCATTATTGCTGCAAGAAGACCAGCAAGTATTTTCTTTGTGATGCTTTCCATAATTTTACTCTCCTTTTTTGAACTAACTTAGTGGTGGAACAGCCTGATGCCTGTGAAGGCCATAGCCATACCGTATTTATTGCACGTCATTATAACGTGATCGTCTCTTATAGAGCCGCCGGGCTCTTCGATGTATTTTACACCGCTCTTCTTTGCTCTCTCGATATTGTCGCCGAACGGGAAGAACGCATCTGAACCGAGGCAGACGTCACTGTTCTTTGTGAGCCACTGCTTTTTCTCCTCATCAGTGAGAACCTCAGGCTTTACCTTGAAGATCTTCTCCCAAGCGCCGTCAGCAAGAACGTCATCATGCTCGTCAGAGATATAAACATCGATAGCGTTGTCTCTGTCGGGGCGTCTGATATCGTCAACAAACTGGAGCCCAAGTACCTTCGGGTGCTGTCTGAGCCACCAGATATCAGCCTTGTTGCCTGCAAGCCTTGTGCAGTGAATACGCGACTGCTGACCTGCGCCGATACCGATAGCCTGACCGTCCTTAACATAGCAAACGCTGTTGGACTGAGTATATTTAAGTGTGATGAGAGCGAGAACAAGGTCAGCCTTCTTGTCATCGGGGATATCCTTGTTGTCGGTCACGATGTTTGAAAGCATATCGTTGTCGATCTTAAGCTCATTGCGTCCCTGTTCAAATGTAACGCCGAACACCTGCTTGCGCTCGATCTCGGCAGGAACGTAATTCTCATCTATCTTTATGATGTTGTAGGTGCCCTTTCTCTTTGACTTAAGTATCTCAAGTGCCTCGTCAGTATAGCCGGGAGCTATGATACCGTCAGATACTTCTCTCTGGATCATTTTAGCTGTGGGCACATCGCATACATCTGAGAGTGCGATGAAATCACCGTAGCTCGACATTCTGTCAGCGCCTCTTGCTCTCGCATATGCGCAGGCAAGGGGAGAGAGTTCTCCGAGATCGTCTACGAAGTATATCTTAGCTTCTGTCTCGCTGAGGGGTCTGCCGAGAGCGGCACCTGCCGGGGATACGTGCTTGAAAGAAGTTGCAGCGCACATACCTGTAGCTGCCTTCAACTCCCTTACGAGCTGCCAGCCGTTGAAGGCGTCAAGCAGGTTGATGTAGCCGGGCTTGCCGTTCAGCACCTCAATGGGCAGCTCCTTGCCGTCCTCCATAAAAACTCTTGACGGCTTCTGGTTAGGGTTGCAGCCGTATTTGAGTAACATTTCGTTTGCCATAGTTATTACCTCCTGATACAAAACTCATTGCTTCTGAGCGTTTTCATTACAGTATTTTTCAAAATCTTCCTTCGTGCCGTTAAACACGTTCATATCGATATATTGTTCATCCCCATCGTAGCCGCCAAGCTTCTTCGTGTCGCTGTACTGCCAGAAGTCCCACTTTTCAGCCTTAGCAAAAGGAACATAGACCTGTCGTGTCCAGATGCTGTGGTCTTCAAATTCCGTTCCTTTTATATAGAGATCAAAAGCCTTGCCTGTAGTATAGATCACAGGTCTGACGCCGTAGTGCTCTTCAAGCGCATCAGCCATCGCTCTGAGCTCGGTCAGAACTTTCTCCATATCGGGGTGAGCATCAAAATATTTGCCGTAGAACTCAAGATCTATCGCAGGAGGAAGTGCATCTGAGGTCACATCTACCGTGTCAATAAAATGCTCTGCCTGCGATGCGCCGCTGCTGTCGAAGCTGAAAAAGTGATAAGCGCCTGCTTTAAGCCCTGCTTTTCTTGCTTCGGAGAAGTTATATTCAAACCTGTCATCGGTCCATGAGCTTCCTTCTGTAGCTTTGATATATGCAAAGCTGATATCCTGAGAAGAAAGGGTCTGCCAGTCTATCTTGCCCTGATAGGAAGAAACATCGACGCCTCTTACCTCATATTTTCCGACAAACAGCTCATTCGGGTGAATAAGCTTCGCAAGTGTAAGCCCTGCAAGCGCGATACCTGTGATAAGCACAGCTCCGGCAGATATCAGAGTTATCTTTAAGGGCTTTTTCATTATACTTTTTCGTACTTGTTAACGATCTTAGTATCAGCCTTGCCCGTTTCGATGTCGATATATCTCACAAACAGAGAAACCTTGTTGTCCTCATTGAGTGCGTCCCAGAGCTTTTCCGTGAACTCATCGATGCTGTCAGGAACGTTTATCTTTTCGGGTTCACCCTCAAAACTGGGCAGGGGAGAACCGTCACCCATATAGGTGTGGATAAAGTGACCGATGCCGTTGAGGGGAGCTGTGTAGGTGTATGTGAATCTTTCAACGCAGTCGGGGTCGCCGTCTGCTGATTTTATGATGTTCATCGCATAGTTGTATTTGCCGTCTCCAACGTGCATGATGCCCGAGATACGCGGAGTATAGTTCGGAGCGTCGTCCTCATAAACTCTTGTCCTGAGAGACTGCTCAAAGGTCTGCTGCTTGTCCATAAGCTCATAGATAGTGTCGGTCTGATCGCCGTTTGTGACGATAGTCTTGTTGCCGAGCACACGAACAGGCGAGTAGATGATGAGGTGCGGGTCGGAGAGCTTGCTGGGGTCAGCAGCCTCAGTCTTTATACCGTCCTCAGTTTCGGTGAACACACGGTTGCGGCTGTTTACGCTTCTGCCCATGATGAAGTAAGCGGTCACAGCGTTCCTGCCGTCGGGCGTTTTTCCGATGATGATACCTCTTCCGGGGTATGCGTTTTGCCTGAGCTGTTCGTAAATGTCAAGAGTTTTCATTTTTTGACCTCCGTTTTTATTTCAGATCTACATAAGCTTTGCCGTCTTTTACCGTTATCCTGTCCTCGCAGAAAAGCGATACAGCCTTCGGCAGAAGCTTCCATTCAACATTTTCCATTATCCTGCGCTGCAGGGTCTCGGGGGTGTCGCCGTTTTCAACTGCGACCGTTCCCTGAAGGATTATTGCGCCTGCATCAGCTTTCTCATTTACAAAATGTATAGTGGCTCCGGATACTTTTACACCGTATTCAAGAGCTTTTTCGTGTACCTTCAGGCCGTAAAAGCCCTCGCCGCAGAAGCTCGGTATGAGTGCCGGGTGAACATTAATGATCTTATAGTCATAAGCCTTTGTCACGCACTCGTCAAGTATAGTCATAAACCCTGCCAGCACCACAAGATCTGCTTTCTGCCTGTTTAGCTCAGCCAGTATAGCTTCGCTGTAGGCTTTGCTGTCCGGGTATTCCTTCCTTGCAACTACTACCGAGGGTATGCCGGCAGCTTCAGCTCTTTTCAGCGCGTAAGCACTCTCTTTTGAAGATATTACACAGCTTATCCTGCCGCCTTTTATCTCTCCTCTGTTCTGAGCATCGATAAGCGCCTGCAGGTTAGTTCCGCCGCCCGAAACGAGCACACAGATATTTTTCATATTACCCTCCGTATCAGCAGATGATAACGCCCTCATCGCTCTCGGTAAGCTCTCCGAGAACGTAAGCGTCCTCGCCTGCGGCTCTCAGTGCAGCGATAGCTTTATCCGCGTCGGTCTTGTCAACAACAACTGTCATTCCGACACCCATATTATAGGTGTTGAACATATCTCTCTCAGGAATGCTGCCGGTCTTCGCGATAACGTCGAATACAGGCAGTACCTGAACAGCGGAGCGCTCTATCTTTGCGGAGAGCCCTGCGGGGAGTGCTCTTGGGATATTCTCATAGAAGCCGCCGCCCGTTATGTGCGAGATCGACTTGACGGTAACGCTGTCGATAAGTGACATGATAGCCTTAACATAGATCCTTGTAGGTGTGAGCAGTGTCTCACCGAGGGTCTGGCCGAGCTCGTCATAATGAACGGATACGGACTTTTCGTTAAGGTCAAACACGCTTCTTATAAGAGAGAAGCCGTTTGAGTGGATACCGCTTGACTTGATAGCGATCATAACGTCACCGGCCTTCTGGGTCGTCGGGTCAAGAATCTTTGCCTTGTCCACAACTCCGACCGAGAACCCTGCAAGATCGTATTCGTCCTCAGGCATAAGACCCGGGTGTTCAGCGGTCTCTCCGCCGATAAGGGCACAGCCGGCCTGAACGCAGCCCTCAGCAACGCCTGAAACTATCTGAGCTATCTTCTCGGGATAGTTCTTTCCGCAGGCGATGTAATCAAGGAAAAACTGAGGCTTTGCACCGCAGCAGATTATATCGTTGACGCACATTGCAACACAGTCGATGCCTACAGTGTCATGCTTGTCCATAATGAAAGCGAGCTTTATCTTTGTGCCGACGCCGTCTGTTCCTGAAACGAGAACAGGCTTTGTGATACCTGTCAGATCAAGCTCATAGAGTCCGCCGAAACCGCCTATGCTTCCGATAGCGCCAGCATTCATCGTTCTTGCAACGTGCTGCTTCATAAGCTCAACAGCCTTATAGCCAGCCGTTACGTCAACGCCGGCCTTTTTGTAGCTGTCTGAAAAGCTTTTATTATTCATATAAACAATCCTTTCGGTTTATTCTTTTCCCGTCCAGCAGTAGGAGCACAGCTTGCATTCATCTATGCCCACAGCCTTGACCGTTCCGGGGTATGACTGGAATTCGAGCGAGGTCAGCTTCAGCCTTCTGCATATCTCATCGCGGAGGACTCTTCCCCTCTCGGTGTTGGAGTCGCTGTACTCAGCTATATACTTAACGCCCTCGGCGCCTTCCTTCTCGTCGATGATCTGTCTCGCGATCAGTTCAAGCTCCGATGTGCTTCTGGAGAAGTTCAGGTATTTACAGCCGTACATTATCGGCGGACAAGCCGAACGCATATGTACTTCCTTGGCGCCGTTCTCATAGAGAAACTCTACCGTCTCTCTCATCTGGGTGCCTCTTACGATACTGTCATCAACGAACAGGAGCTTTTTGCCCTCGATAAGATCGTGAACGGGAATGAGCTTCATTTTTGCGACCCTGTTTCTCATAGACTGATTGGTAGGCATAAAGCTTCTGGGCCATGTGGGAGTGTACTTTATAAACGGCCTTGCAAACGGTATGCCGCTCTTGTTAGCGTAGCCGATAGCATGAGGCGTTCCTGAATCAGGCACTCCGCAGACGTAGTCTACATCAGGGAGCCTGCCGTTTTTCATATCGGTCTCCGCCATGATCTCGCCGTTGCGG
>ODAI012872348.1_pt1 | contig 14061 bp, 9 predicted proteins | sample 1539321 | NCBI WGS metagenome assembly ODAI01 (sample SAMN02144231, study PRJEB22623) | gut metagenome | biome: sheep rumen | host: Ovis aries | place: New Zealand
CATAACGACCGGATTGATGCCGTTCTCATTGATAATGACTTTATCTTTTTCTTTGGCACATCCCGACATCAGGATCAGCAGTGCCACCAGTAACACTTTCATATATTTCATAGATCACTCTCCTATTGTTTTTTCACAAACAGATAGAGGAAGAAGATCATAAATAATTCTCCGAACATGCTGATGAAAAAGATCAGATCGGCATTGCCCGTGGCCGGGCCCAAGGCGGAAAAGACAAACATCAATAAACCGGAAAGGAAAAGATGCGGATTCTTCTGACGGATCCAGACTGCCACACCGATAATCATCATCGGAATGACCGTACCGAAGGATAACAACTTGCTGATGAGATCTGCCCATTTCGGTGTTGCCTCAGAAGACACAAAGCGGATGACACCGGCCATCTCCTTCATTTCCAATACCGTGCAGAATCCTTCTGCTGCACCGGCTGCCATCAGCACTCCCGTACAGATCCATAATACCTTCATCACCGGCTGTTTCAGCTTTAAGGCATATCCGCAGATCGGGAATAATAGCGGAATCAGGAAACCGTGCGCAATGAAGCGCACCGGACTGATGGCCTTCAATACTTCAGCATTCAGCATTGACCCCATTCCGATGATCAGTGCATCCAGAATCAACCCTAACGCCACGAAAAAGGTCAGTAAAGCGACCGGCTGCTTATTCTTTTTCCAATGAACAAATAACAAACAGGCCAGAACAGTTTCCAGTAAAACAATGCCCCAGATGGCACCGGAACAGATATTCAGTAAAAATGTGCGCATACCGCTACCTCCCCAAACTTATGATTCCCTGATTACTCTTAGATTATTATACTGCCTCTCAGCAGTTTCCTCTATCCTTCCGTAAACAGAAAAGGTTCTGTTACAAGCAGAACCTTTGATTTCGTTAAATATAGATATCCAGCGTTCCTTCCTTATGCCACTTTCTCAACTTCAAGACAGCGATAACGGTCAGGATGAACATCACGGCATTCATGCCCAGATTCAGGAAGATGAAATTGTCACTGCGCTTGATCAGATTGATGGAGAAATCATAAAGCGCATGGAACAGTGCCGGAGTAAGAACGGATAATACGGTATAAAACCTGTTTCCCTTCACTTTACCCAGGCCGTAGATGTAGCCCATGATCACCGCAAAGGTGAAATGGAACGGTGTTAAAGCGCGGAAAATCGCCACACCGATATTGCCGGAAGAGTACTGAACGTCTTCAATCAGCTGGAAGCTGATAGCCACGACCGCAAAGCACAGCAGGGCATCCATCCAGGTAGGCGCGACCCCTTCTTTGCGCATCACGATCTTCGCAGCGATGAACTTGAAGAACTCTTCCACAAAGCCAACCAGAATAAATGTCCGGATAAATCCGAAGAGCAGAGCATCCGGTGTCACGGCTTTTGCGGCTTTACCGATTTCCTGAATGATCTTTACGGCACTCTCCGCGTCCTTCATCTGGACAATCTGTTCCGGACCGATCTGTGCCAAAAGAACAACAAGACCGCCGATCAGCGTAATAATTCCCGACAGCGTCAAAGCGACCGCACCGGCAATCAGGAGCTTCACAAAGGTAAATTTCGGAAACGGATTCCACCGTTTCATCCGCAGTATCCATACCAATAACGCAACGGATACCGGGATTGCTAATAAAACATCTAACATAGTTGCACCCCTTATAGTTTTTTTCTATTATAACAAATCTTCCGTTTGCTTTCCGAAGGAAAATATATACCGTTTCCGTAAGGAAAGAATGCTATAATATCTGTGATATTTTATAAATAGTATTATATAGAATTCATACATATAAGGAGGTCCTTATGGCAGATTCAAGGTTTGTAAGCTGTGCCTGGCAGATCATGGACGAACTGTCCAAATCCGATCAGCTGGAAAGTTCCCTGGAAACATGCATCAAAATACTGACAGACACTGTCGGCTGCGAAAGCGGATCCATCTGGATGCGCAACACGGTAGACCACCGTTTTTATATTGTCGCGAGCTCCGGGAATGCGGACGTCTCCGGTACATCCACCGGGGAAGACGAAAGCTTCATCGGTAAGATCGTCAAAAGCGAACAGTCGAAGATCGTGGATGACTGCGCATCCGTTCCGGAGATTGCCGAAGATAAATTCTTCTCCACTCTCTTCGGAAAAAATGCCATTCTGGTTCCGTTAAGAACACCGCTGTCCGTTATCGGCTGTCTGCAGTTAAACAACAAGGAAGGCGGCTTCTCCGAAGCTGACCAGGGACTTTTGGAAAACTGCGGGGCACTGATTGCGCTGGACGTCGAAGACAAGGGTCTTTCCTTCTCTCCGAACAAGGACAGAAAACCGTTACTGCAGTTAAAGAATGTCATCAAGGAATTCATGTCCGGGGAAGAAATGCGCCGCATCCTCAAAGGCATCGACCTCGATGTCTATGAAGGCGAACTGTTAGTCGTATTAGGTGAAAGCGGCTGCGGCAAGAGCACCATGCTGAATATCATCGGCGGTATGGACCAGCTCTCCGAAGGCCAGTTACTGGTGGAAGGAAAGGACTTCTCCCACCCGAGCGAACAGGAATTAACCCAGTACCGCAGAGACTATATCGGCTTTATCTTCCAGTCCTATAACCTGATGCCAAACCTCAATGCATTGGAAAATGTGGAATTCATCGCCGAGATCTCCAACCATCCGAGAGATCCGATGGAATGCTTAGATCTCGTCGGGTTAAAGGAAAAATGGAACCGTTACCCGTCCGCCATGTCCGGCGGTCAGCAGCAGCGTGTCTGTATTGCCCGGGTAATTGCCAAGGAGCCGAAGATCATCCTGGCGGATGAACCGACAGCCGCACTGGACTATGAAACAGGCAAAGGCGTCTTAAAAGCCATTGAAAATATCGTCAAGAATGACAAGAAAACTGTCATTATGGTTACACATAACGTGGAAATCGCCAAGATGGCCAACCGGGTCATCCGTTTAAGAAACGGTCTGATTTCCAGCGTCCGCATTAACTTCAACCCGCTCACGGCGGAGGATCTGGTCTGGTAGTATGAAGAAGACACAGTTTACCGATGCAGTAAAAAATATCAAGAAACGGTGGGCCTCATTCCTTTCCGTTGTTCTGATCGTAGCTCTGGGTACCGGAGGCTTTTTCGCGTCCCGCAACATGAAGCGCTCCTTCGTCGAAGCAACCGACCGCATCTATCAAGAAGGCAACTTCAAGAACTTTGACATGCTCTCCTCCGGCGGTGTTTCCGAGGAAGACCTCAGAACCATCGAGAGTACGGAAGGTGTCAAAGAGGCGGAAGGCGTGATTCTTTTGGATGCGGAACTCTCCGATGCAAGCAGCTTCTATAACGTCAAGGTCATCTCCATTACCGACACGGTCAGTACGCCGATTCTGATCGAAGGCAACATGCCGCAGAAAGACAATGAGATCCTCTTGAATGAAGACGTGGCCATTGAAAGCGGCATTCAGGTGGGAGACACGGTCCACTTAAAGAGCACGGCCGCCCTTTCCAAGAACCCGTTAAAAAACAATACCTATACGGTTTCCGGTATCATGCGGCATCCGGAATATGTCCGCTATACCATGGTACGCTCCGTGGCCTTACCGGAATCGGCCTTCAATATGGAAGCCTTAAATGATTCCTATACCAATGCCTTCGTGACGGCAGATGAGGAAGCACTGGATAAGTTATACGATCTACTGCCGACACTGAATGCGCAGACCAAAAAGCGCATGGATCTGACAGCGGAAGAGCGGATTGCCGAAAAGACGGAAGAGATTCAGAAGAAATTCGCCGATGCGGAAGCAGAACTCAACCGTCAGGAACAGGAAGGTCTGGAACAGCTGGATGAAGCCGAACGCAAGATCCGGGAATTTGAGTCCGTATTACGAGACGGCCGCAGTCAGATCGAAGCCGGCAGACGGGAACTGGCCAGTGCCTATAACCAGCTGATCAGCGGCGAGAATGAATACAACGCGGCCAACGCTCAGCTGCAGCAGGCCAAAAACGCCTTGAATCAGGCCAACCAGATTCTGGCACAGATCCAGCAGGAAACCGGCTTACAGCTGACACTGCAGGAACTTGCCGACCATGTGAATACTCTGGACAACTACCTCACCAACCTCATCACTGACATTGAAGCGGGTACGGATACATCCGACAGCCTGAACATGTTACTGGGGTTCCTGATGCGGGATGAGGCGAAGGAGATCTGTGAGAAAGCCGGCATTGCCAACGATGTGCTCTCCGTGATCATCGATTTGGAAAAATCCAAGGAAACAGCGGAGCGGCTGAAGAGCCAGCTGACGGAAATGGAAGAGAATTCCCGGTTGGAAGACGGCATCCGCTATATGGACTACTATACGCCGGAAGGTCTCGACCGCATTCTTCAGATTATTGAAACCCGGGTCAATACCTTAAAAGATGCCATCACAAACGGGTCCGAGGAAGAAATCGCAGCGGCCCGCGAAGCCCTGACCGCCTTCTTTGAGAGCAATGAAATGAAGGCGTTGGACCATGTGATGATTGATAATATATACGAATCGCTGGAATACCATTCCTACGATATCATCAATGCCGAAAGCACCGTCGACTCCGCAGCGGAAGACCTCAAGGCCATCCTGGCACAGCTGGAGAGCGACGGCATTCCGAGCGTTGCCCCGATGAAGGAAGCACTCGCAAAACTGACGGATCTTACGACCGCTTACCTGAGTGCCGTACAGAGCGGAGAAGACGTGGAAGTTGCAGCACAGAATTTCTATGATTACTGTGAAACAGCGGAAGCGCAGATGATTCTGCCGATCGTCAACGACTATGCGATGGACATTGATGACTATATTGAATACCTGAAGAATTCGGAAGATCTGGAAACGGATCTGAACGGCTTACTGAATATTACCTCGGATATCGGAGGGTGGATCTTCAACATCGTTCCGGCGGAAGAGGAAGATGTGGAAGATAGGGAAGAGGTCAGCGACAGCGATGTTGCGGCCTATATTGAGAAGCTGAAAGACTTCAGCAATCTCAATGTGGAAACGGACGATATCGAAGAGATGATGTCCGAACTCTATTCCACCAAAGGAGAAGGTGCTGTTTACTGGATCCTGAAAAACAACTACGGTTACGATATGTACGAAGGCACTTCCGCCTTCAACAACAGTATCGAAGTACAGTTCGCAGCCATGCGGAAGCAGTTTGAAGATCTGAAAGCTTCGGAAGATCTGGCTGCCATGGCCGAAAAGCAGACGGAATATCTGCAGAAGATTGACGAAGCGGCCACAAAGATGATCAGTGATGCCACGGAAGAAAACGCTGACGGGGTTGCGGAAGAGATCAGCAATCTGAACAAAGTCACCAGTGACTTTGATTTCATGACCATTGAACAGATTATCGAAAGCTACTTCGGCTTCAACTTCCAGACCAAGTCCTCTGACTTCGTCTCTGTGGAAGGTTTGAAACAGGTCTCGGAAAAAGTCCATCAGCTGAGTGAACAGGTCGCTCAGGTTCCTGCCCTGCCGTCGCAGATTGCCGACGGAGAAAGGGAACTCGCATCCGCCCGGAACACACTGGATAACGGCTGGAGCGCCTACCGCTACGGACTTGCCCAGCTTCAGTCCAAGGAGAAGATCCTGAACAGTTCGGAAGAAGAGATTGCGGCGGCCAGAAGAGATCTGAACGCCAGCCGGGAGGAAGCCATGCGCAAGCTGGAAGATGCCCGGAAGCAGCTGGAAGATACCAGAAAAGAAGCGGAAGATGAAATCGCGAAAGCCAGAGAGGAAGTCCTCTCTCAGAAATATGTCTGGCTGTTACAGGACAGAACAACCAACCTGTCCAATCTGGACGTCAACGGTACCATTGCCGGAATCCAGGCGGCCAGCGTGACCTTCGGTGCCTTATTCCTGTTAGTTATCAGCTTAGTGTGCTTCTCGACGATTGCCATGATCGTGGAAGAGGAAAACAAGAGTGTCGGTACCACCAAGGCCTTCGGTTTCTACAACCGTGAGATTTTCGGAAAGTACCTGCTGTTCGGCGTCAGTGCCGCCATCGTCGGCTGCATCTGCGGCGTGATCATCAGTCACTTCGTATCGAAGCTGATCTTACAGAACATGATGAATCAGCACATGTATATGGTCGGAGAACTCCGCACGGTACATGAACCGCTGACAATCGTGCTGACTTCCTTATTTATAATTGCGTTAAGTGCACTGGCAACGTTCATTGCCTGTACGGACCTTCTGAAGAGTCCGGCTGCCCTCTTAATGAAGGGTGACACGATCTCTTCGAGAGACCGCAAGATGAAACGGAAAGAGTCTTCCAAGCGTTCCGGCAAGTCTCTTTACTCCCGCCTGATTCTGCGCAATATCGTCAATGAAAAGGAACGGGTACTGATCACGGTACTGATCGTAGCCTTAAGCTGCTTCGTTGTCGGTGTCGGCTTCCAGTTACGGGATTCCTTCTACGGCATGATGGTGAAGCAGAAACAGGATGTCATGATCTATGACTTCCGCATCGAATACAAAGAAGAAACCACGGAAGCGGAAATCAATGAGATTGAAAACATCCTGAACAGTAACAAGACAGATTACATGAATGCCTACTACGGCATGCATCTGTACGATACCGGCAAGACCACTAACGGTCTTTATGTCATCGCCGGGGATGAGAACCGTCTGAACGAGTTCATTTCCCTGGAAGATACCACAACCAAAAAGCAGATTGCCCTGCCGGATGACGGTATTGCCATTCAGATCCGTCTCTCGGAAGTCTACGGATATCAGCCGGGTGACACACTGAACATTTACACTTCGGATCTGATTCCGCATACCGTACCGATCAAAGGTGTCTTTACCAACTTCCAGGGCAGATATGTCATCGCTTCGGACGATGCCTATGAGTCCCTGTTCAATGAAAAGCTGGAAAACAACTGTTACTATGTCAAACTGAACGGTGCAGACTATAACAGTATCGCCAAAGAGCTCTCTGCCGTCACGGACACGATCGCCATTGAGCGGGCAGACAGCTATATGGCCAGACTGAATTCCACAATCGGCCTGTATAACCTCATGGTTGTTATCATGACGGGTATGGCCATCTTAATGTCCTTCATGATTCTGACCAATCTGTCCAACATCTTCCTGACAAGGAAGAAGAAAGAACTGATCGTCATGCGGATCAACGGTTTCTCCATCTCCCAGACGATCAACTATCTGGCGAAGGAAACGGTATTAACCACACTGATCGGTGTCGCACTGGCAGTTATATTGGGAGGCTTCCTCGGAACCTTCTTTGTACGGATGTTCGAACATACCGATACAATGTTCGCCCGGGGCTTTGACGTGAAGGGATGGGCGATTGCGGCAGTACTGGAATGCCTCTTCTCCTTCATCATCAACTTCTTCGTCTTCCGTAAGGTGAAGAAACTGAACTTCAGAGAACTGACATAAAAAACGAGTCAGCCGAATACCGGCTGACTTTCCTTATATCAATAACACCGTTTTTATCCACAGAGGAAGGCAATAGGATGCGTACAAGCCTCAAAGAAATACTCAAAAAAAAGCAGATCGTGGTCATCGGATGGGAAAGGAATAGAGTTCGGTTCCTATGCACTCAACTATATGATGGCCGGTGCGGATGCAATCAGGGGTTACTGCACAACCACATCCAGTCATATCCGGGAAATTGCCGCTGCCAGAGAAACATATCTTCAGGCAGGGAAACCAAAGAGAATTCCATATTAACAAAAGAAAGACCTGTCAGGTGTTTCTTTTTACGGATACAAATCCGTGAAGATTTGCTACAATGAAACTACGAGGTAAACAGAATGAGCATTCAAGTATACGGACACCGCGGTGCCTCTGCCTACGCACCGGAAAACACATTAATATCCTTTCAGAAAGCCATTGAGATGAAAGCGGACGGCGTTGAATTGGACATTCAGCTGTCGAAAGACGGAGAGATCGTCGTCATTCATGACGAAACCATCGACCGCACTTCCAACGGACACGGCTTTGTCAAGGATCTTACATTAAAGGAACTGAAAAGCTATAATTACAACCGGACACATCCGGAATATGAATTCGCTGCGATTCCCACCATGCGGGAAGTGTTTGAGCTGATCAAACCGACAGATCTCATCATTAACATTGAGTTGAAAACCGGCATTTTCTTCTATCCTTCCATTGAAGAAAAGATTCTGGCTCTGACAGCGGAATTCGGCATGGAAGACAGAGTCATCTATTCTTCCTTCAATCATTATTCCATGAAGAAACTGCATGCCTTAAAGCCGGATGCCAAAGTTGCCTTCCTTTATGAGGACGGACCGATCGGAATTGCGGAATATGCCAAAAAACATGAAATGAACGCCATTCATCCGGCCCTTTACAACCTTCAGTTTGTCGAAGAGATGCGCAAGGCAAAGGAACTTGGGCTGGCCATCAACGTCTGGACGGTCAACGAACCGGAATACGTCCTGATGTGTCAGCAGATGCAGGTGGACGGCATCATCACCAACAAGCCGGATCTGGTCAGAGAACTGATCAGCCAATAAAACGCAAACAGAGAGTCAGATATTCCTGGCTCTCTGTTTTATCCTATGAAGGATCCGTCATCCCGGAAATGATTCCGCAGAAGGAAAGAAGCTATTTTACATTTCCCATGACCTGAAACTTTTTATCGCCGATTTCAAACTTCTTTTTACTGATTCTTTCCGGAAGTTTGCGTGCAACGATATGCTCATCCGTCACCAGGATAAAGTACTGACTCTTCTCCTCATTAACAAGGTAGTATTGCTGATCCAGGCTGTTTGCCAGTTTCCCCACTTCCTGTGTACCGAATAACGGAATCCCGCCCAGCAGCAGCGCGAACCAGCCGATTATCTGGTCAATAACCGTTTCCCGTTTTGTGTTCCGGATTCCGGTCAGCGTCAGTCTTATGATTTCTGCGTCCGGATAAGTATCTCTGACGATACGTTCCTTGATCTCCAGCTTTTTCATCCGGGAGAGCTTTTCACCATTCCCGTACTTATTCAGATCGATTGCTTTCTTTGTCACGGACAGATCCAGGGATTCTCCGTCATCCAGAAGATAGTCAATGCTCACATCCAGTAAACCGGCCACCGTCTTCAGATTTTCGATATCCGGTAATCCGTTATCTGTTTCCCACTTCGCAACTGCAGCTCTGGATATTCCGATGAGTTCAGCAAGCTCTTCCTGTGTCAGTCCTGCTTTCTTTCTTGCTTCTTTCAGTTTTTCTCCAAATGTCATGATGATGACCTCCTTTTGACTTTAGAACCGCTGCGGTTCTCTTTTCGGTTCCATCATAGGATGAATTCCACATGGCAGTAAAGCGAAGCCGTGTAACATTCCTGTTACTTTCCGTAACACTGTATTATATGCATGATTTCGGGTATTCAGTGAACTATCATCCGATCACTTGATACCGTAACCGAATGTATGAGTCCTGAAGAACAGAACAGTTTTCCAGTTTTAGTATTCCGAGTTTTGTCAATTCGTCATTTGAAGTCAAAGAAATACCGTCAATTAATGTTGGCGTGTCTTTTCCTCCAATCAAAACCGGTGCAACAACAATATCTACATAATCCAGCAGTTTCTCCCGGAGGAAGAGACTGTTCACTGTCCCGCCGGACTGTACCGTGAGACGGTCACATCCGCATTCTTTTTTTAAGCGGTTCAGCGCTTCGCTGAGAGAAGGTTGCTCCTGGAATATGATATGGAGATTCGATGCCTCTACATGAAACGCAGGATGTTCCGGGTTGGAGGTAATTACAACCGCCTGCTTTGACAGTTCACAGAAATATCTTACGCCGCGTTCCGTTAAATGATGATTATCCAGCAGGACAAACGATACCGGTGTTTTTGATGGCATCTCTTTATCGTTGACGCCCAACTTTGCCTGCACACGACCGGTATTAAAAGACCACAGATCTGTTGTCTGTTCAATCTCATAGTATTGATGCAGTCCTTCTTTTACTCCGGATAATGTTGGAAAATCTTTATCAACATCCATCTCATCCGTAGAACCGGTACTGATCTTTCCGTCGACTGACATCAGCAGGAATAATGTCGTTACTGGTCGTTCCATAAGATACCTCCACAATAGTATTATACTGCATTAGATAGTATCACCGGTATCTTCCTGCGGTATGTAATCGGGTAAGAGAAAAGCTCCCTGTTACAGGAGCTTCCATGTATACGAAGTGCTTATAAGTGCTTATAAATCTTTATATCTTTCCGGCAAATTGGGGAATTTTGTCTTATGAAATGTACAAAATATACCACCGGATTGACGGATCTGTTTTCATTTACTCGTTATCGTTGTAAGTATACACCTTCAGACGGAACAGTTTCGGACTGTCAATCATGTACATGACTGCCTCATCCCCGTTCAGTCTTCTTCCTCTCTTCCAGACTCCGTCAATGAATTCTCCTTCTTCGAATTCCAGGATATCCATGTTCTTCGCATCTCCGGCATTCATGAACATGACGCAGTGGTAGGCGATCAGATAAACCTCATCTTCAGCCGTCTTCACTCCCAGCATGACACCGTTTTCCGGAATCGGTGCCAGCGGGTTCTGGAAGTAGGCGCTGAGGATGATCTTGCCGAAATTCATAGAATTCAGCGGGGATTTCCTCTCAGCGCAGACTGCCTGCAGATCCTCTGTACCGTACTTCGGCGCAATGATTGGCATCAGTGAACTCAGTGTCCGGCCGAACCAGGCATACTCTTCGAAATCCTGCGGCGTCTTGAGAGCCGGATCATCCACATCCATGCCGAACAGGAAACCCTGCACGGCAGTGAACGGCTTTCCGATGTCGTCAAAACCAAACGGTGAGTAACCCATCGCATGGTAGTGGCCGATACAGTAGGCAAGTCTCGATGCGGCATAGGAGTGTGTTGCGGCTTCCGGAATCATCAGCGGCTGATGTGCGCTGTAGTCATCACAGACATCCATAAATTCCTTCACATAAATATCCGGACACAGGACATCGATGGAAGGCGCGCAGAAACGCCACACTTCATGCATGCGGGATACTGGACCTCCGCTTGGGTAGTCGCCCGGCTTATCGTTGGTATGTACCAGCCAGCAGTTCGCAAACAGAGGAAGATCGTATTCCTTTCTTCCCTGCGCCGCAACATATTCCACGAAGCGGGACACGTGATATGCACTGAAGACTTCTTCCGCAACGTTTCCGAAGACCTCTTTCCAGCTGCCGCTGTCCTTTCCGTTTTCCACAGCTTCCCGGACATCTTCCTTCATTGTAGGAGTATTATCCTTCATCCATCGGATGAATTCTGCAGGAACCTCACTTTCAAAAGCCGCATCCGCTTCATCACTGACTTCCCTGGCGGAAGAAAGCAGTCCTGTTTCATTCTCCACCTGAACGGCGATGACCGTATTCTGTTCGCCATCGATTTCCTTCAGGTGCTTCATCAGCGCTGCAAAAGCTCTTCCGTCCGCTTTCATCGTCTCTTCACAGAGATAGGACAGGGAATAATACGGAATCCCAACTGTTCCGTAACTTCTCATGCTTTTCTCTTCACCTTTGACGATCTGAGCTCTACGGAAACGCTTTCGGTCTTTCTTGACCCAGGCCGGTGCGTACATCATCTCAGCATTTTTCCAGGATCCAAACCACAGGAAAATGATTTTCCTTTCATGTTCTCTGGCCTGATTGATCAGACTGTCCGCCAGACTGAAATCAAAGCAGCCTTCTTCCGGCTCACACAGCTCCCAGCTTACCGGCAACAGCAGTGTATTCATTCCCAAATCATCTGCAATCTTCCAGATATTTTCCATGTATTCCACGGAAGAAGAATCCGAATTATGGACTTCCCCCGCGACAGCGTAAAACGGCCTGTCATTGACAAATAAAACCTTTTTTCCGTTCCAGCTCCTGATTTCCGACATATGATTTCCTCCAATATACTATTATGAAAATACTGCATATACTGCTGAATTCATTATATCACGCAGCCTTCATTTTCCGAATATTTGCAAACCTTCCATAAATCTACATAAATATCATGTAAATCTCCTTCAAAATGCCAACGTTTTGGGGATAGTTTGAAAAGTCATTCAGAAACCGTGAAGTCATGCTTTGCAGCCAAGCTGCTCAAAGCGCTGAAGAATTAGCCTTCCAATGAGTTAGCTATTGTATGAATCTAAGCAGAAAATCTGCGATACCTATTATTGTAAATCCATCTGTATCACGGGTCTCTTTGATTGGTTTGTTCACTACTATGATCTTTTGAACTTGATCATTCAGCAGCATATATGGTCGAATTTCTCTGGCTTTTGTCATCTCATTCGATATATTCTCACTAACCTGAATATAATATGCTCTGTTTCCCTTTATAGCATAGAAATCCACTTCATTGCTCTTCCTGACTGAACTGCCGTTTTTATCCTTTTCAATGGAATCAAACGCACCGACGTTGACTGTATATCCTTGATAGATCAACTCGTTGAACACGATATTTTCAAGCATCTGTCCCTCATCCGGAAAAGCAAAATTCAGCCTTGCATTCCTTAATCCTGTATCGCAGAAATAGTATTTTCTCAGTGCACCGATTTCTGCCCGGCCTTTCAGGTCATACCTGGAAGCTTCTCTGATAATGAATGCATCCTTGAATAACTCGATATATTTTTCCACTGTCAGTTTATCGATCTTTTCGTGTTTTACACTTTGAAAGGTATTGGCAATTTTAGTGGAATTCAGTAAAGACCCTGTTGAAGCACTCAATATATTGCATAATTCGTCAAAAGAGCTGCTTTTTCTAAGTTTATTGTGTTCCAGTATATCCTTAAAATACGTTTTTTCGAAAAGACCTTTCAGGTATTCTCTTCTTTCGGATTCGTCCTTAAGAACCGCCAACGGCATACCGCCGTATTGCATGTATTCATAAATCGCATCCGTTGATGATCCCCCTCTGTAACCATAGAATTCTTCGAATGACAAAGGGGAAAGATTGATATTGACTGCCTTGTCCCTGAATTCAGTGACGATATCTGATGAAAGCATTTTTGAGTTCGATCCGGTCACATAAAGATCTATGTTCTCTTCTCTCGAAAGACCAAGTATTACATCAACAAAAGAAATCACTTCAGTATCATTTTTATCGGCAAGTATATGCTTATTATCTGTAAGTACCGGGTTAATTATTGTGAAAACAGTCTGTATCTCATCCAGAATGACATAGCATTTATTCCTAGGTCTACAATACTCTCTCACATAATTTCCCAATTCGATCGGATCGCGATACTTTGCGTTTCTGAAATCATCAAGCTCCAGAATCAGGATATTATCTTCATCGATCCCGTCATCGATCAGATACTGTTTATATATTTCTTTCAGCAAGTATGATTTCCCACACCTCCTTATGCCGGTGATTACTTTTGGGAAACCGTTATCTCTGTTTACAATTAGTTGCCGAAGGTATTTATCCCTTTTGATCATATAATCTCCTTTTTTGTAGAATTCTACATTTTTTCATATTAATTATAACATATTTACGCAATTTTTCATGTGTAATATAAATAAACGTAGAAATCTACAGTTTTGTTGATTATAAATAACAAATTCTGCTTTCGTTTCGGAATTCTTTTAGCGACGAATCCGTCGTTACTTTTCGATTGTTCTTACGAGCTGGGTCATACCGATGGCAGGCAGATACTGCGGTTGTACCGGGATCAGGATCTCATCCGCAGCAACAATGGCATTGATGGTGAGTATTCCAAGCGTAGGGGAACAGTCGATGAGGACATAATCGTAATCATCCTTGATTGCCTCAATACCGTTCACCAGGATCTTCTCCCTCATGAACACACCGGCAAGCCTTGGTTCATACTCCGAAAGACTGATATTGGAAGGAATCAGATCCACGCCTTCATCGTGATGAAGAATGATGTCATTGAACATAACAGGTTCCTTACGTATCGAAGCTTCGATAACGTCTGAGACCGTATGATCCAGAGCATCCACATTCTGCCATCCAAGGCAGGCTGTGAGATTTTCCTGAGGATCAAGATCGATCAGGAG
>ODAI011224647.1_pt1 | contig 14060 bp, 10 predicted proteins | sample 1539321 | NCBI WGS metagenome assembly ODAI01 (sample SAMN02144231, study PRJEB22623) | gut metagenome | biome: sheep rumen | host: Ovis aries | place: New Zealand
ACATTTTTCTTCGTTTGTCAAGCCCTTTTCAGAACTTTTTTGAAGATTTTTTCTGAGCAGTTCTTTTTTTACTGAATTTTTCTCTCGTGCGGTACTTTTTAGTATATCACATTTCCTCGCTTTTGTCAAGACCTTTTGTGATATTTTTTCTGTCCTTTTTTGAGTTCGTTTTTTCTGAACTACTCCCCCGCTCGTTCTCTTATCCCTAAGTTTCCTGCGGTTTTTCGCTCTTTTCGCTCGCTCTCTCGTTGACAGCTTAATTATTATAGCATCATTTTCGCTTTTTGTCAAGTAAAATCATTTTCCACTATTTGTCGAATTTATGTGTATTTTGACGATGAATAATTTTATACTCTTTGTAAATAATATCACTATAATTGATTCAGGAGGTCTACCATGAGATCAGACATTAAATATATATCTAGATTCCTCGCTCTTATAATCTCCCTGTTATTGCTTGCCGCTATTATAGGCAGAATTGTCCCCCATGAACAACAGACCGTTTCCTCCATTGGATCTTACGGAAATGAAGTCAGAGCAATTCAGGAGAAATTAAAGGAACGTGGGCTTTTCAAGGCTAACGTAACAGGTTATTACGGCGAGATTACCCGAAATGCCGTCAAAGCCTTTCAGAAACAGCAGGGCATCACCCAGACAGGTACAGCAGGCCCTATAACGCTTAAAGCCCTTGGTATATCCATAGGTACTGTACCTGCTGCAACCGAAGCTAATATAGATCTTCTTGCACGTATCATATCCGCCGAAGCACGAGGTGAACCTTATGTTGGTCAAGTAGCTGTAGGTGCCGTTATACTCAATCGTATCGAACACCCTTCCTTTCCCGATACTCTTGCAGGTGTCATCTATCAGAACGGCGCCTTTACCGCTGTAACCGATGGTCAGTTTAACCAGCCCGTTTCTCCCTCCGCTTATAATGCCGCCCGCGATGCACTCAACGGCTGGGACCCCACAAACGGCTGCATTTACTACTACAATCCCAATAAGACCTCCAACAAATTTATATGGTCAAGGCAGGTCGTGACCGTCATAGGCGCTCACCGGTTCTGTATATGATAAAATAATACGGCGTTCCCATTTTGTGAGAACGCCGTTACTTTTATACGTTGAATTTGAACAGCACGATATCACCGTCCTGCATTACGTACTCCTTGCCTTCCTGCCTAGCCAGTCCTTTTTCACGGACAGCTGTCATTGAGCCGTACTGCATTAGGTCATCGAAGCTTACTACCTCCGCACGGATAAATCCACGCTCAAAATCGGAGTGTATCTTGCCTGCCGCCTGAGGTGCCTTTGTGCCTTTGGTTATAGTCCATGCCCTTACCTCGGGCTCACCTGCTGTAAGGAACGAGATCAGTCCCAGAAGTGCATATCCTTCCTTGATTATACGGTCAAGTCCGGATGTTTCCAGTCCCAGGTCAGCTAAGAACATTGTCTTGTCCTCAGCATCCATATCCGATATCTCAGCTTCTATCTGTGCGCATATAGGCAGCACTGCTGACTTCTCCTTTGCTGCTATCTCGCAGACCTTCTTGTAATTTGCATTTGTCTCGATGTTGTTGCGGAAATCGTCCTCACACAGATTAGCAGCATAGATTACAGGCTTCAGCGAAAGCAGGGGTGTTTCCTTCAGGAGCTCAAGCTCGTCGTCAGTCATATCAAAGCTTCTGGCAGAACGTCCTTCTTCAAGATGTGCCTTCAGCCTCTCAAGGAACTCAACAACAGCCCCAAGGCTCTTGTCGCCCTTCATAGCCTTCTTTGTACGGTCGATACGTCTGTCGATAAGCTCGATATCCGAGAATATCAGCTCCAGGTCGATAGTTTCAATATCCCTCGCAGGGTCGATCGAACCGTCAACGTGGATTATATTATCGTCTTCAAAACACCTTACAACATGAACTATCGCGTCCACCTCACGGATATTCGCAAGGAACTTGTTTCCAAGTCCTTCACCCTTTGATGCACCCTTTACCAGACCTGCGATATCAACAAATTCCAGTGTTGCAGGTGTGAACTTAACAGGGTGATACATCTCAGCCAGCGCATCAAGTCTTTTATCAGGTACAGATACTATACCAACATTCGGTTCTATGGTGCAGAACGGGTAGTTGGCAGACTCTGCCCCTGCATTAGTAAGTGCGTTAAAAAGTGTGGATTTACCGACATTCGGCAGTCCGACCATTCCGAGTTTCATATTTTTTACTCTCCTTTAAATGATTATTACAATGACCGACAAGGTCACAAGCACATATTATCTATGTAAGCCCGAACTATCAGTCACCGCAGAAATTGCCGCAGCATTCCTCTTCTTCTTCGTTTTTATCTTCCTGCTTGTTCTTGCAGCAAGGTTCAGTTAAATTGCCGCCTTCAATGCAGTTGTTGCCGTTGTCACAGCCTATCTTTATGCCCTTTTTGATGGGCGCAAATGTAAATCCGATGATAATGCCCAGCAGGAAAAGTGCCAGACCCTTCCAGAAATATCCCACCGAAGGAGTCTTGACCTCATTATCGATGATCTCTCTTACTGTTTCTCTGATCTTCTCTTTCATTGTTTGTACCTCCTGTAAAATTATTTATACAACGGGGATCCCCCGTTTTTTTCTGTTGTTCAAATACAAGTACCGTGTTACCTTGCACACGGAATCGTGACATACATTACTCCACCGATTTCAGCGAGCCTATCATATTTACTTTTTTCAGGCTGAAATGCAGTGCCCCATTTACAGCCAGTGTGAACACAGCCGTTATGAGCGCACCGTATACCATCGCAGAGGGTGCCAGCGAGTGATCGAATATCAGTATATCCACCTCAGCCGTTACCGTAACGAAATAGTGCAGTATACGTCCCACGGGAAGACCCAGGAGTATACCCACAGCCGCCGAGATAAGGTTCTCGCGTAGAATATAATCATCAGTTTCACGGTCAAAGAAACCCAGCACCTTTACAGTCGCTATCTCACGCATACGTTCGGTTATATTAATGCTCGCAAGATCGTACAGCACTACTGCCGCCAGCAGTCCCGCGCTGAATATCAGCACACCTACCACCGTATTCAGGCTGTCCATAGAGTCCAGAAAGCCCCTTGACTGATCTTCCTTGTAGTTCAGCCCGTATACTTCACTGCTTTCCAGCAGGCGGCTCCTGAGCTCATCCTTATCCGTACCTTCCGCCAGCTTTATGAAGCTGACATTGTATACAGGCTTTCTCCCGAAGTATCTTTCATAGTCATTCGGGGTGATGAACACATAGTGGAATGCATAGTTTTTGCATATATCTCCCACCGTGAACTCAACCTTCGATCCGTCCGCTTCTGTTACAGTGAAAGTGCTGCCCTTTTCAAGATCCAGGATGTCTGCCATCTTCTGCGTAATTATAACACTTCCGTCCTTTACAGTCAGCGTACTTCCGTCCTTTGTGCTTCTTAACAGTACAAAATCATCAAGCTCGTCCCCTTCAGAAGGAACACAGATATTCACCATACACTTATTTTCGCCCACCGAAGCATCAACCTCATTGATGAGCGTCTGCATATGGTTTTCCAGACCTTCAGCGTCATTCAGCTTACTTTCAAGCTCATCGTATGTGAACCTGTCGTTCAGCACCGCGATACCGTCATACACGAACACTTCACCGAACTGTCTGTCCGCTACCGAGCTAATGGAATTTTTAAGCCCGAATCCCGTGATTATAAGTGCTGTGCACCCGGTAACTCCGGCAAGGGTCATGAAGAAACGCCGCTTTGAGCGCAGCATATTCCTGGTAGTCACCTTGCCCATAAAGCTGAATCTTCCCCACACCGCAGACCATTTTTCAAGCAGCACTCTCTTGCCTGCCTTAGGGGGTTTCGGACGCATAAGGCTGCCCGGGACTTCTTTAAGATCCCTCATGCAGGTGAATACCGTCACACCGCATATACATACAGCCGATGCCGCAGTGCAGGCGGCTATGTATCCCCACCTCAGGGGAGTATCTATCTTCGGGATATTGTAAAGCATCTTGTACCCGTTGAATATCATCCGCGGGAATATTTTAAGTCCAGCCGCTGAACCGCACAGACCGCCTGTCACAGCAGCCACGCCCGAGTATATCAGGTACTTTGAAAGTATCTTCCCCCGCGGATAGCCCAGCGCCTTGTATACACCTATCAGACCGCGCTGCTCATCCATAAGTCTTGACATCGTAGCAAGACATACAAGTCCTGCCACCAGCATGAAGAATACAGGGAATACCTTTGCTATTGAATCTATCTTCCTGCTGTCACCCTCAAACGAGGAATAGTCCGAGCTTGCCGAAAATCTGTCATAGCTGTACACCGTAGGTTCAGGAGTGTCTTCAAGCTGCTTTTTAGCATCATCTATCTCCCGTCTGGAATCCTGCAGCTGTGCCCTGTATTTCTCATGTGCCGAGCCGTCCTCATCATCTGCAAGCTCACGAGCTATATTCAATGCCTTTTCAGCCTGCAGCATAGTGGATTTTTCAAGGTATGCACGCTTGCCCTTATCGACCTCGCTCTCATAGATGCGTCTTGCCTCCGCAGCCTTTTTCTCCCACTCCGTCAGATGTTCCCGAAGGTCTTCCCTGTCCATATCAAGGACATTATTCAGCGTATCCGCAGTTTTCTGTGCCGCAGCTATCCTGTCCTCAGCACGGCTGCGGAGCGTATCATATCTTTCTTTTACGCTCTTCCTGAAAGCCGCCTCAGCCGCCGCGCCCTTTTCTTTCACGCTCCTGCGGTACTCCTCCGAGAATGGATCGCTCTCATCAAGTCCCTCCAGGTCAACGAACATCTCTGTATAGTAATTGGTATAAAATTCCTCCTCACGGAGAAATACATTACTGACGATAGTTCCGTCACCCTCTGTGGTACGGTCACGCTCGTAACCTATGTACTGCGGTGATGTCACTATGCCTACTATCTCAAAGGTATCGGACTGCAGGGTATCCGTCAGTTTTTTTGTATCATCGGGGTCGGAGAACGTCAGCTTCTCGCCTATCTTGAAAGTATCGGGCGATGAGATCTTTATCTCCACTGCACACTCGCCGTCCTTTTCCGGCAAGCGTCCCTCGACCACGTGCAGCTTGTTCATAAGATTAGGGCTGCTGTCGTCAAGACTGCTGTTGAAGGATATGCATTTGAGCACGATATTTTTGTCCTCATGCAGATAGAATACATCCTTGGAATACGCAGCGTGAGCACCGCGGACATTCTCAGCCCCTTTTACAGCTTCAACATCCGATGACCTTACACCTATGCCGGATACAAGTTTCAAGTCCATTAAACGGTACTCATTAAAATAATCCGCCGCTGAATCCACCATATCGGGCATAGTTGCCTTTACCCCTGAGAAGAACCCGCACCCAAGGGCGGCTATCAGCATAACTGACAGGAACCGCCCCTTTGAGCGCAGTATCTCACGTATAGTATCCTTAAAAAGTGCCGTCGTCATGATCGGTCTTACCTTACAGTAATATCAGCGGTCAACAAATCCGACCTTGTGATAAACCTTTGATACCACTCTTCTGGTTATCAGCTGAGCCTTCTGCGCACCGTCGGTGTAGCATTCCTTCAGGTATGCCTTATCAGCCATCAGCTTATCGAACTTTGTACGTACAGGTTCAAGATGATCTGCCACAGCCTCACCTACAGCCAGCTTGAAATCGCCGTAGCCCTTGCCTGCGAATTCCTTCTCTATCTCCTCGAAGGTATTGCCTGTAACTACGCTGTATATAGTCATCAGGTTATTGATGCCGTCCTTGCCCTCAGCAAATCTTACCTCGGTCTCGGAGTCGGTCACAGCCCTCTTGAATTTTCTTATGATAGTATCCTTGTCGTCCAGTATGAATATGCACGCATTGGGGTTCTCGTCCGACTTGGACATCTTCTTTGTGGGATCCTGCAGGCTCATTACCTTAGCACCCATCTTTGGTATATAAGGCTCGGGCAGGTTGAAGAACTCACCGTAACGCTGATTGAATCTCTGTGCGATATTTCTTGCCAGCTCCAGGTGCTGCTTCTGGTCTGCTCCTATAGGTACCAGGTCAGCATTATAAGCCAGTATGTCAGCTGCCATAAGTACAGGGTATGTAAACAGACCTGCGTTGATATTGTCAGCGTGCTTAGCGCTCTTGTCCTTGAACTGTGTCATTCTGGAAAGCTCGCCAAACTGTGTCGAACATCCCAGTACCCAGCTCAGCTCAGGGTGGTTGCAGTTATGGCTCTGGAAAAACAGTACGCTCTTCTCGGGATCCATACCGCAAGCCATCAGCAGTGCATAAGCCTGCATAGAATTCTTTCTCAGCGCAGAGGGCTCCTGTGTAACTGTGATGGAATGCAGATCGGCTACTGCGTAAACACAGTTGAACTCCTCCTGCAGAGGTCCCCAGTTCTTTACCGCACCCAGATAGTTGCCCAGAGTGAAAGTACCCGTGGGCTGTATCATGCTAAGTATCAGTTTCTTGTCTTTAGAAAAATTCAATTCGCTCATAATGATCTCCTGTTTCATGAATCTATGTTTTTTACCGGACATTCCGGTAATACTATACCGTTATTCCTTGCCGCTTTCACTGCCGGATGTGCTTTCATGTGGCACGAACATGGCATCATAGGCAGCCGTATCCTCGTTATCTGCAGGGAACAGCTGCAAATATACCGCATCTGTATCCAGCGCATACAGATCATCTATCATCAGTTCGCCGTCAAAATCTTCGTCCAGTATACACGCATCGTTTTTTATCCTGATATGGCCCAGCTTCTTATCATTACCGTCATACACCTTAGCAGGGGCATCTCTGGTTATGTTTTCGTAGCTGTTATCAGTAAAATAATACACGCTCGGCAGACAGTTCATATTATTTGAAGCCATTAAATCTACAAGTTTCCTGTAATCCTCCAGAGGTGCATCACTGTCATCGGTGTATACCTCAACCAGTCCCAGCGCCCCCGAAAGCATGAAGTCCTCATAGGTGGTATCCGCAGGCAGCGTCCTGTCAGCCATTTCATTTTCTTCATTCAGCGAAAGCATCACCTTCGGCTTATCGCCTGTGAATGCTGTCTTTGCCGCAAGCTGAATATCAGACTGCGCCTGGTGCTCATACTTTTTGGGAACAAGGTCATCGAGAAAAGTCTTGCCGTCGCTGCTGCTGACTCTTATCCTGATATCCCCCAGCTGCTTGCAGCTGACATAGATATCAACATATCCCTCATCGTCCTTGTCCGCTGCAGGATTTTCTTCCTCTACAGTGAACTCTGCGTGGTATTTTTGGTTCATGTATCTCAGTGCTTCATTTATATGCACCTTGCTGTTATATCTGCTTTTATCCGCACAGGAGCTCACTGCTGCAGCAATAACCACTGCCGCAGATACCGCCAACCCCTGTTTAATTATCCTGAATATGTCCATTTCCATTCTCCATATCGTCTTCGGCTGCATCCGCACCGATCTCAGCCTTAGCCTTCGCAAGTATATCCTCAGCTGTCCTGGGACGTTTTCCCTCCGCGATAATATCATCAGCCGCCTTCATAAGCGCTGCTTTCTCGTCGTCTTCAGGATCCACAGGGTCATCAGCGATATCATCACCGCCCATTTCTCTTGTACGGAGATAGTATACCGTCCCTGAAAACAGAAACAAAAGCGGAGCGGTTATGGCTATCGCCCTGCCCGCACTGTTCCAGAACATTGCCCCCGTCAGCATCATTATCAGCACAACGGTTATATCCAGCGTCAGCATACAGAAGTACGTCCGCAGCGCGCTTACAGCAGGCTGCTTGTCCCTGTACTCGTCCTTGTCGAAAAGGTCAATATCCCCCGCCTTGAACATAAGCACTACACAGATGATACCCGTAAGCACTGCCAGCGCCAGATTTGATATCACCGTACCCCGCTTTACAGTTCCGCGGTCAAACATCAGCAGGAACATATCTCCCGCCGCGCAGAATATCAGCCCTGCACTGTTCAGCAGGGTAAGCCCCAGCTGAACAGGTGTAAGCGTGAGCTTAGGTCTATTCACCGAACATTTCCTTTGAAAGCTTGCCCAGCATCTCGCAACCAGCCACAAGCTGTTCATCGGTAGGCGTTGAGAAGTTGAGTCTGAATGAAGTAGTATGATCGCTCTCGGATATCATGAATGCGTTTCCGGGAACTACCGCTACCTTGAACTCCTTGACTGCTCTTGTGCAGAAAGCTGTCATATCGCAGTCATCAGGCAGTGTGCACCATACGAAGAGACCTCCCTCGGGTCTTGTGAAGCTGATCTTCGATGAGAAATTCTTCTCTATCTGCTCGATCATCAGACCGCACTTGTGACGGTATATAGCTCTCAGCTTTTCAAGATGCTTGCTCATATCGCACTGTGTCATGAACTTGTAAGCCAGTACCTGTGCCCAGATATTGGTATGAACATCGTCTACCTGCTTGCAGATGACCATCTTGTTGATGATCTCCTTGGGTGCACTGATGTAGCCAACTCTTATTCCGGGTGCCAGTACCTTCGAGAATGTTCTTGAATAAGCAACTATTCCGTCCTTGTCCATGCTCTTTATGGAAGGCACATCCTCACCTGTGAATCTCAGGTCACCGTAGGGATTGTCCTCCAGTATAACAGCGCCGTACTTCTTTGCAAGCTCGTAAGCGCCCTTTCTCTTTTCAAGTGAAGTAGTCAGACCTGTGGGGTTCTGGAAATTGCATATCAGGTATATCAGCTTTACCTTGCCTGTCTTCATAACTTCCTCCAGTTCATCCAGATCAATGCCGTCTTCCTTCAGTGTTATGCCTCTCAGATCAACGTTATATGACTTGAAAGCATTCAGTGAACCTATGAAGCTGGGAGCTTCACAGCAGAGGATATCACCGGGGTCGCAGAGCACCTTAGCCATCATGGCATTAGCCTGCTGGGCACCGCTGACGATTATCAGTTCATCTCTGCCGGGAACGAACTCACCCTTTTTCTCCAGTTCCTTTTTCAACAGGTCACGCAGAGGTGTATAGCCTTCGGATATGCTGTACTGGAGAGCCAGTATAGGATCTTCTTCAAATATCTCCTTGGATATGCGTGTGATCTCGTCAACAGGGAAAGCCTCAGGTGCAGGGTTTCCGGCAGCAAAAGAGATAACACCCGGTTCTGATGTGAACTTCAGTATCTCCCTGATAGCTGAAGCCTTGATGTGTGAAACTTTTTCAGAGAATCTGTAATCCATTATAAAAAACCTCTTTCAAATAAAAATAATTATACTTATATATTATAGCACATATCTCGGCAAAAGTAAAGACAAAGAAAAATAAAAGTGTTATTTTCTCCGCATCACAAAAAGCGGACAGCACATAAGTACTGTCCGCTCAGATATCATATCATTATTCTATAGTAACATCGAATGCTCTTGAGTCAATATTTCTCATATCCCATTCGCCGTTCACTCTTGCAAATACAGCTATCCTGTATGTACCGTCTTCAAATTCAGGGGATATAACACTGTTAACATCTCCGTCTTCTCTTGCAAGAAGCTCCCATTCGCCATCCTTGTAGATGCCTATGCCGTATCTGTCAGCGCCTTCAACAGTTGACCAGCTGAGCTTGAATCTCTTGCCGGATACTTCAACATCAGCAACAGGGAAATCAGACTTTGGTGTTACTCCAATAGCATTTGAAAAATCGCTGCTCCATTTGCCGTTTGCATAAACCAGTACTGCGGTCTTGTAGTTTACACCCTTCTTAAGACCCTTGACCTCGTAAGATGTACCCTCTACCTCAGCAAATTTACGCCACTTGCCGCCTACAAAAGAGCATACAGCGTACTTCTCAGCATTATCTACCGCTGTCCACGACAGGGATACCGAACCGTTTCCGGGAACGTAGGATAGTGTAGTATCCGAAGAAAGCTTAGATGTGTATACTACCTTTTTATCGGTATATTCCTTGCCTTCAATAGTTGCAGCAGCAGTGTATACTATCTCACCGTCTGCTTCAAAAGTCGGATTTATCACCTTAACAGTTATCTTAGCATCAGCTGAAAGCTCATCGCCGCACTCGCTGCATACTATCTTTACACTTGCATTGTTCTTATCCCATGTCCATACAGGCTCACCATAGGAATGACCGGTAGCTTCAAGCACCTCGGTCTTGGTATCGGTATATTCCTCGCCCTCAAATGTAACCTTGGCAGTATATACAGCCTTGCCCTTTTCAGTGCAGGTAGGCTTCTTGACATCGGATGTTACCTCAGCCTTTACCTTCTCTGTAGCATCGCCGTTAACGCAGTTGAACTCTGCTGTTGCAGTGCTGTTATCATCAGTCCACTTCCACTCGGGGGCACCTTCGTAATGATGATGTGTTGCGGGTATTATCCAGGAATCCTTTTCGATCTCCTTGTATCCGCCGTAAAGTGTATTTTCAAGCACATAGTATTTTCCGTCAGAACCCTCATAGTACTCGGTGTTGCCTATAGTGTTGCAGGATGAAGGCTTTGCCTCGTGTCTGGTATACTTTATATCAACAGCAAAATCAGCAAAAGCTTCACCGCCGTTGTAGTTCTCAGTTTCAGCGACAGTAGCCTTTACGGTGTACTCACCGACCTCTGTCGGAGCTTTATCGGTATAAGTCTCGTCGTCAGCACCCTTCACCTTGTATTCAAAGGTAACTTCGCCTTCGCCGGTGTTGCCTTCAACAGCAGGAACACTCGCCTCATCGCCGTATGCCCAGTTTGCAACGGATACAGAAGGCTCTATATCTGCCTTAGCAACATTTACCTTTACAAACTTTGCTGTGCAGTTGCCCATGCCTTCAAGCTTGTACCACACCTTGTACTCGCCTGCATTGGTAACCTTTGGTATATCAGTTGTATACTTTCCGTCAACAGTAAGAGAGTAGACCATCTTCGCACCCTTTACAGAGCCTTCGGTTATCAGCTCATGCTCCTCACCGTCGTATACAAGTTCTTCTTCCACAGCCTCAGGTGCTTTTATCTCAGAAACAGGTGTAACACTGCCCTTTACAGTCATCGAGTTATTACCCTTATCTTCAAGTGTGGAATAAACATTCTTTATTGTAACAACACCGCCCATACCTTCGGCAATATTATTTACAGTGCCTGCATCAGCGATAGTGCCGTTTATCAGGCAGTTAGATACAGTTATATTTGCATCGGGACCGCACCAGCCAACAAGTGCACAGGCAACATCTGATGCCTTCACTCTTCCGGTAAAGCCGCAGTTTGTTATCTTCATCACAGTATTGAAGCTGTGACCTACCAGTCCGCCGTTATGGGTGTCACCGCTGATATCAGCTTCTACCAGTACATTGTTTATCTCAAGAGTACCCAGTGATACACCTACAAGACCTGCAGAATGTATGCCGCTGTAGATGCTGCTCTTTACAACAAGGTTCTTTATAACAGCATCCTTGACACCGCAGAAAGGTGCAGCGCCGTGGGTCTTATCATCCTTTTCAGATTCATCTATCTTAACAGTAAGAGTACGGCCGTTGCCGTCAAATATACCTGAGAAAGGACGGCTCACGGTCTCGTTGGGATGCTCGTTCTTGCCTATCATCTCAGTAACTGTTATATCCTTTGTAAGTTTGAAATACTTACCGCTGAAACTTTCGCCCTTGTTTACCAGTACGGCAAGCTGTTTCCATTCATCAGCAGAAGATATAAGATAGGGTGCAGTCTTTGTGCCCTTACCTTTTCCCTTCCATATCTCAGTTTCTTCCTTTGTCTCTTCTTTTACAGTATCCTTGACAGTATCAGTTTCTGCCTCAGCGGAAGCGACAACAGCTATCCTGTCTTTAAATGCTCCGCCCAGACCGGTAGGTACAGCACCTGCAGCAAGTACCAGTGCCATAAGGCCTGCAGTAACTCTCTTCCAAGTAATATTTTCTGTCATTTAGATGTTCCTCCTTACGTGAACTTTCGTTACGCTGCACATATACCGTTATCAGCACCTGTGCATTTTACCCTTGTTTCTGTCGATGTTCACGGCTCCTGTTCAGCTATCTGTTTACACTGCAGAGCCTTATCATCAGCAGGATACTTCTATTTGCTATATTTTTTACATTATAACACATTTTTTCGGCTTAGTCAATGATTTCGGTTAATTTTTCACAATATTCACAGTTAATCAAAGAATTTTCTGTATCTCAATACATTTATAATAAAACGGAGGAGAACTTCAAGCTCTCCTCCGTAATATTAACATATAAGATATATCTGAGTATCAATTAAGAAACTCTTGTGTATACCTGACCACCGTTCAGGGTCTTGCCCTTAGCCTTGAACATATCAGAGATTGTAACAACCTGATAGCCCTGAGACTTCAGCCAGGGAAGAACGTTCTCCATAGCTGTTGCAGTGTTGTCATAAGTCTCGTGGCAAAGAACGATAGCACCGTTCAGAGAACCGTTGTTAGCAGCGTTCTTGATAGTGTTCTCGATCTGGTATGCAGAAGCGCCGTTCCAGTCCTGGGTATCGATAGCGCAGCTGATCAGGGGAACATCGTTCAGTGTCTGCTGTACCTGCCAGTTGGAAGCCAGATAAGGCAGTCTCATCAGCTTGGAAGGCTCTGCGCCGATGATGCTCTTCAGCTTGCTTGCGCAGTTATCATACTCAGAACGGATCTGGTTAGCAGATATTTCCGTAAGATTTGGGTGAGAAGTGGTGTGGTTTGCGATCTCCATGCCCTTGCTGTAAGCATCGCGAACCTGATCGGGCTTGCCGATCCAGTTGCCAACATAGAAGAATGTTGCGCGGAAGCCGTTCTTATAGAGAGCGTCGATGATTTTCTGACCGGAGTAACCCTGTGCAGTACCGTCATCGAAAGAGATAGCTACCATAGGCTTGTTGGGGTCAACATAGTAACCGTTGTTGGTGTTTGTGTTAGTATTGGTGTTTGTATTTGTATTTGTGTTAGTGTTTGTGTTTGTATTAGTATTAGTATTTGTGTTTGTGTTAGAAGGTGTGTGATACTGAATGTTGTTGTAGGATCTGGTCGTAACAACAACATAGTTGTCAATAGCAGCTGTAGTATCCCACTTGCCGTTTACTCTAGCAGCGATAGCTACCTTGTAAGACATACCGGGTGTCAGTCCCTTGGGAGTAGTGTAGGAAGTACCGGAGATGTTGGAATCCTGAACTCTCCACTTGCCTGCCAGGTATACTGCGATGCCGTACTTGTCAGCGCCATTTACAGCGTCCCAAGTAAATCTCATCTGCTTGTACTGGCTGTTGTATTCCATCTTTACGTTGGAAGGAACATTAGCATTGTTGTATACCGGGGTATCACCGGAAGCAACATAGCCCTTATCTGCGATTATAGCTCTGTCAACATAGATGTCGCACAGGCTGTCGGGAGCTTCAACATACATCTTTACATTGGATGCGCCCGAAGGTATTGTGAAGTTAGTGTTTTCCAGCTTGGTCCACTTGCCTGCTGTGCAGGAACCCTCAGCTATCTGAGTGTACTTTGTAGTACCGTTCTGATCATACTGCATGGAAAGCTGAACAGTTGTGCTCTCAGCAGGATTTACCATAGCGCTGAAGCTGTAGGAGTTGCCGGGCTTGAAAGTAGATGTATTGACTTCTACTTCACCGCCGTTCCAGTTATCAGTTCTGCCGCTTACATACAGGGACTTGCTGCCCTCATAAGCCTTGGAAGAAGATGATGCTACACTAGCAGAACCTCTGCCGCTCCAGTAATTTGTACCGTTCTCGAATGTTGCGGAGTACAGTGTACCTTCGATCTCCGACTCCTCCGGCTCGGGATCGGGATGGTAGCCACTTTCGCCCTCATACATATTCAGAGTAACATCAGCCTGACCGTCGGACTCCCAGCCTTCAACGTTGAAAGCTACTTCGTACAGGTTGCCCATCTTCATCCCCATGGACTCCCAAGCCTTGAAGTGCTCGGAAACGCTGATGGTACCCTTGGTCCTCAGGTTCTGACGTATGCTTATATACTGTGTGAAGTTCTTGTTGCCTTCAATGGTGTAAGAATTTCTGCTGGTAGTATATACCTTGTATACACTGCCGTCGATAGTGGTCTGACCCTTGTAC
>ODAI012683089.1_pt1 | contig 14058 bp, 12 predicted proteins | sample 1539321 | NCBI WGS metagenome assembly ODAI01 (sample SAMN02144231, study PRJEB22623) | gut metagenome | biome: sheep rumen | host: Ovis aries | place: New Zealand
ACCTGCACGGCCGAGGCGCTGGTCTCCACGGGCGGGTTCAACACGCTCGCGAGCTATCAGATGGCGCTGATGTTCGGCGACAAGCAGGTAAAGTGCGGCGACCAGAACAACGCCGACATCTACAAAAAGCCGATGCTCGGCAAGGCGCTGTGCCTGCCGATGACGATCGGCTCGACCACCGGCGGCATGGTGCTCTATACCGCCTGCTCGATGGGCAAGCAGCCCGCCTGCATGCTCTTCTCACTGCCGATCGACTCGCTGGCGGCCTCCGGCGCGATCCTGGGCGACGTGTGGACCGAGGCGAAGATGCCCGTCGTCGATCAGCTCGGCGAGGAATTCCTCGCCTATGTCAAGACCGGCATGACCGTCACCGTCAAGGAAGACGGCGTGGTCGAGGTCGAATAAGCGCATCCAAACGAAAAGCACCCGCTTCCAGGCGGGTGCTTTTTTCTTCTCTTCGGCTCTGTGCGCTCAAAAAGGGGTCAAGCGAACACCTCTCCGCTGATGAAGAGCCTGCCCTTGCGGGACGTGCCGCCGAGCTCGGTGATGCGTCCCTTTCCCTTGCCGCGCAGCGAGATCACGTCGCCCTCGCGCACGTCGAGATCGCATTTGAGACTCTCGCGGTAGTTGACGCTCACCTGCCCGGCCTCGATCTGCCGGGCGGCCTCGCTGCGGCTTAAGGAGAACAATCCCGCCGTCACCGCGTCGAGCCGCGGGCTCTGGACACTGAAGCGTTTTTCCTTGCCCTGCCGCTCCGGCGCGGGCACGTCGGCGAGTGCAACAGCCTCCGCCCGCACGGTGCAGCGGCCGACCTTGTCGATCGAGAGAAGATGCTTCTGCACGCTCGGCATACAGAAGACCCAGGCCGTCTCGCCCGTGACCTGGATATCGCCCAGCCATTCGCGGCCGATGCCCATGCCCAGCAGCGCGCCCATATAATCGCGGTGCCCCGGCGCGCCGAAAAAGGCCGTCAGCCGGATCGCGCAGAGGTATTCTTCCGCCTCAAAGCTCTCCTCGTCCATCCAGTCGGGCAGGAAGAAGGCCGCACAGCGCTCGCTCTCCGCCCCGCCGCCGCAAAACAGCACGCGGCAGGACGCGTTATGCCGCGCCCAGGACTCCAGCTCGGCGCGCTCGGCCGGCGTTAAGAAGGCCGTGTGCGTCACGCCGCCGCTCTTTTCGCAGCGCCGGCACAGATCCTCCGCCCGCCGCAGCAGTTCATTGTGGTTTTCCATCATCCAGACTTTCTCCCAGCTTTTCCGGTCTTGCCGCCCATTCGCTCTTCTTCAGGATCTCGCCGATCTGCCCAAGCGTCCATTCAAGCTCTCCGGCAAACTCTTTCGCGCTTGTGCGCAGCACGCCGGAGCGCAGCGCCGAGAGGCGGATGAGGTTGTCGCTCGTCACGACGCGCACGGCATAGTTCCGCCCGATCTCGTCGGCCAGCCGCTCGATATACATGTCGCCTGTCTCTCCCGCAGGGGTAAAGACGACGTGGATGTTGTGGTAATCCGCCCGCGAGCCGGGGTTGCCCGGCGTGCGGTAGCCGTCGAACACAAGCACGAGCTCCTTTCCCGTAAAGGCACAGTAGCCGGAGAGGATGTCCATCAGCCGCTCCCGCGCCAGATCCAGCCGCTCGGCGGCGAGGGTCTTGAGCTCGTCCCAGGCAAAGATCAGGTTATAGCCGTCGACGATCAGATATTCGCGCCGCGCCGCCGCGGAAGTCTGCCGCGCAGGCGCTTCGTTGCGCTGCGGCGCGCTGTACTGCGGGCGGCGGATCGGGCCGAACTCGCGCTCCATGATCGCCTCAAGCTCGCGCTCGTCGATTGAGATCGCGGCGCGCGGCAAGGGCCGCGGCGTCTCACCGGGCTTTTTCAGACAACTTTCGAGATGCATATATTCGCTCACCCGATCCCACTTGACGGTAAAGCCGCCGCCGTGGGCGCAGAAGACGCTGTCGGGGGTGTTGTCCGTGTCGGAGGCGGCGTCATAGCCGATCTCGGCGATCACCTGCTCGCTGTGTCGGCAGGGGCGATAGCCGTCCGGGCACAGACTGATGCGCCCCATGCCGCGGGAAAAGCCCGCCAGAAGCTCGGCATAGCCGTTCATCTCCGCGACCGGTGCGCTGCCGCGCAGCCGGGTCAGCGTCCCGGCGTCCTCCGGCGAGCCGAAGCTGCCGCCCATCGCGCGCACGTCGCTCATCACACGGCCGAGCAGCTCGCCCGGTACCTCGACGGTGAAGGCGCAGTACGGCTCGAGCAGCACGCTCTCGGCCTGCATCAGCCCCTGCCGTACGGCGCGGTAGGTTGCCTCGCGAAAGTCGCCGCCCTCGGTGTGCTTGATATGGGCGCGTCCGGCGGCAAGCGTGATCTTCATGTCCGTGATCGGCGAGCCGGTCAGCACGCCGAGATGCGGCTTTTCCGCAAGATGCGTCAGAATGAGCCGCTGCCAGTTGCGGTCGAGCGCGTCCTCGCTGCAGACCGTGTCGAACACGAGCCCGCTTCCGGGCGCGAGCGGCTCCAGGAGCAGATGTACCTCGGCATAGTGGCGCAGCGGCTCGAAATGCCCCACGCCCTCGACCTTATTCGCGATCGTCTCGCGATAGAGGATGCGCCCCTTGTCGAGCGCGACGTCCCAGCCGAAGCGCTCGGATACCAGGCGCCGGAACACCTCGCGCTGCACGCGTCCCATCAGCCGCAGCTCGATCTGCCCCGCGCGGGGATTCCAGGCGAGATGCAGTTGGGGGTCCTCCTCCTGCAGCAGCTGCAGCTTTGGCAGCATCTGCACGCCATCGACGTCCTCCGGCGGGATGACGCGGTAGCTCATCACGCTCTCAAGCCCCGGCTTTTCCGCATCCGGCGCCTCGCCGAGCCCCTGCCCGGCCCAGGTGCCGGAGAGCCCGACCACAGCGGCGATCTGGCCGGGGACGAGCTTCTCCGCCGCCTCGTATTTGGCGCCGGAGTAGAGGCGCAGCTGCGTCAGCTTCTCCTCCCGCTCGGCGCCGGAGAGGTCGTGATAGCGCAGCGTCCCGCGCACCGAAAGCTCGCCGCCGAGGAGCTTGAGAAAAGACAGACGGCTGCCCTGCGCGTCGCGTGCGATCTTGAAAACGCGGGCGGCAAAGCGCTCGCGGCGATCCCGCAGCGGCGCGAGCGCGTCAAGCGCCCCGAGCAGCTCCTCCACGCCGCCCAGCTTCAGGCCCGAGCCGAAAAAGCAGGGGAACAGCGCCCGCCGCGCGATAAGCGCGGAGAGCTCCGCGTCCGTCACGTCGCCGCCCGAGAGGATCTTGTCCATCATCGTCTCGTCAAGCAGCGCGATCTGTTCGAAAAACGCCTCGTCGCGTTCGGCAAAATCCACGCAGCCGGGGTCGAGCCGCTCCTGTAGCTCCGCCATCAGCCCGGCGCGCTCGCGCACGGAGAGATCCATCTTGCTGATGAACACAAAGCAGGGCACGCCGTTTCTCTTCAGCAGGCGCCAGAGCGTCTCGGTATGCGCCTGCACGCCGTCGACGCCGCTGATGACCAGCACCGCGCAGTCCATCACCGGCAGCGTCCGCTCCGTCTCGGCGGCAAAGTCCACGTGCCCCGGCGTGTCGAGCAGCGTCACGCTGCGGTGCGACAGCTCGAAGAGCGCCTGCTTGGAGAAGATCGTGATGCCGCGCTCGCGCTCGATACTGTGCGTGTCGAGGAAGCTGTCGCGGTGGTCGCCCCGGCCGAGCTTGCGCAGCCGTCCGGAGAGATAGAGCATCGCCTCGGAAAGCGTGGTCTTGCCCGCGTCGACATGGGCCAGCAGCCCGACGCAGATATTTTCTTTTTTGCTCTCGCGCACAGGCTCGCCCATAAAATACTCCTTTTATTCCAGTCCGTACGGCCAGCCGATCAGGCTGCCGAGGTCGTAAAGCTGCGTATAGCCGAAGCTGTCGAGCAGCTTCGCCGCCCGGCGGCTGCGCCGGCCCCGGCGGCAGTAGACAAAGATCGGCGCTTCCCTGTCCGGGAGCAGATCCGCCGCGCGCTGCGGCGTGATCTCGTCGACGGGCAGCAGCAGCGCGTCGACCGCGTGGCCGGTGATGTATTCGTCCTCCTCGCGCACGTCGAGCAGCACGGCGTTTTTCTCCTCCGCAAGGATGCGCCCCGCCTCTTTGAATGTGATTTTTCGTACCATACGATCACCGTTTCCTCTCATTTACGCAAGAAGTATACCCGATTCTGCCCCCTGCGGTCAAGCACCGGGGACGCAGACTGCGACTCGCTCCGCTCGCTACACAAACTCGCATTCTTGTCGGCTCCGGCGATATCAAAAGCGAGGCACCCCTAGCGGGGTGCCTCGCTTCTGGCAAAGGAACAGTACTTTGATACAATGAATCATTTCCTGTCCCGGTGAATCATTTCAGCTAATCTCAAGTGTAGCGAAGTCAATACCTCCGCCGCCTTCGTAGACGAAAAACAGCGGCGCGGTTCCGGCGGACAGCTCGAGCTTGCCGGAATACGCCGTCCAGTCTTCACTGGGCTTGACGAGGATAGCCGCCACAGGCGGCAAATTGCGGTCGGTATATACCTTCAGCGTTCCCGCCGTGCTGCCGCGCACGGTAACAGCCACCTTGCTCTCCGTGCCGTCGAAGGCGAAATGCTTGAAAGCGCACCAGGCGCCGTGCCGGAGATTAGCGATATACTGGCCTCCGTTCTCTTCCCGGTCTTCCCCGCTCTGGGTGAAGTACGGGAGGAGGTTTCTCTTGTCCTTTTTCTTCACTTCATCTCTCTTGACCATGCCGCAGGGAGCGCCCAGAATGCAGGCAATGCGTGCTTCGTAGCGGCCTTTTCCGGCAAGCGGGCCGTCGTTGAGACCGCAGGAGGTCACCTCAACCTGCGGGATCGAGCCGTCCGGCAGGATCGTCAGCTTCTCGGCGCAGGCCTGGCGGGAGCATTTGATCTTGTTGGTCTGGCGGTGGTAGAAGATATACCACTGCCCATTGACCTCACACATGCCGCCGTGGGTGTTGCCGGTGTAGTTGAGCGGTGTTTGGTTTCCCTTGTACCCGATATCGGCAATGCTCACCGGCGTTCCGCCGTAGCGGAAGCCATCGGTGGGCTTGCTGCTGACGGCATAAGAAGACATTGTCTGATTTCAGTTTGAAAAATGTATAAGGGAGCTTTTACAGCAATCCGATCAGCCGCCACCAGGGGACGTACACGCAGATGAGCGCAAAAAACATCAGAAACAGCATCGGCAGCCCGAAGCGGAAAACGGTTTTCGTATCAAAATAATTGCGGGCCGTTCCCATCATCAGCGCCACGGAATGGAAAGGCAGCAACGATTGTACCACAACGCTCAGATATGCCACATACATGATCGCTGTGGGCGACATGACATCCGTGCAGATCAGCATCAGCCCCGGAATAAGCAGCGACAGAGTCGTCGTGTTGCTGCCGAGAACAAGATGCAGCGTCTTTCCAATCAGCGCCAGCGTCAAAATGTAGAGCAGAGAGAACTGAGCGGGAAAGATTGTTTTCAGCTGGGAGAAAATGATTTCCGCCGCTCCGCAGCTTTTCATAACACCGCCGATTGAGAAGGCCGCCGTCAGGAAAACGAGTGTCGTAATGTCAATCGCGCGGAAGTCGCGGGGCTTGAGCATCCCTGCCGCGAACATGACGGCCGTGGCAACAAGCGTGACCAGCGTGGCGTTGATGTGATGGAGACCCTTGGTCGCCCACAGCAGGATCGTGACCGCGATGATGGCCGAAGCGATCTTATCCTGCTTGGTGAAGACTGCTTTTCCCGGTTCCTTTATCAGTCGAACTTTGCCGCTTTTTTTGATCTCAGGGCGAAAAACCAGAGAGAAGAGCAGCACCATCAGCAAGCCGTAGACCACGGTTGGCACGGCCATGTTTTTCGCCCACTCCAGATCACCCATCAGCAAGCCGGAAAAAGCAAGCGTGGAGTTGTTCAGGATGATGTCGGCGTTGACGCAGATCATGTTTACAAGCGCGTAAAACACGAAGCATCCGCACATCAACACACGGCGTGTGGCCTCATCCAGATCTGTGCTGCGCATATAATTGTCAAAGATCATGGCGACGATAATCAGCCTGGCCAGAGACTGGGGCACAAGATAGATTGTCAGCGCCAGCACGGCGATCATGGAAAGAAGAATTTTCAGCGGCGTGTTTGCAAACTTCCCGAGCCGGGGCAGCAAAACCTTTTCGATCAGTCCGGACTTTGTGATGCCCTCGGAAAAAAGATAGGTCAGCGCGATCATGGGGAAGTTTTCGGAGAGTAAAAAAGTGAATACCTGCTTCGGTGCGGTGCCGCTGAAAAGAGCAAAGCAGGCCAGCAGCACGAAGGAGGCGAGAATCTTATTGACCCAGCCGGTCGACCACCAGGTCACGACCATGACCAGAGAAGCGACGGTCGCGGCCTGAGACAGGTTCATGCTCAACGGCCGCAGCAGCAGGATCAGCAGCGGCGCGATCAAGCTAATCAGCAGCCGGGGCAGTTTCGTTTTGCAAAAGGTCAGGATAGCGTCTGTCCGATTCATCTCTCTCATTCTCCGTTACGATTGAAATGGGCCGAGCCCCTCCGCTTTCCGGAAGAGCCGAAAAGCGGAGGAGCCGGGAGGCGTCAGGCAAAGCACTCGATGCCGCAGCCGATCGCGTTCATTTTTTCGAAAAAGCCGGGGAAGGAAACGGATGCGCACTCGGCATTATTGACACGCATCTCCCCCTCGCAGAAGAGCCCTGCGACCGTCATAGCCATCGCGACGCGGTGGTCGTCATAGCTTTCGACCTCGGTGCCCTTTAACAGCTTGCCGCCGTGGACAATCATATAGTCCGGCCCGGTTTCGACATCGGCACCGAGCTTTTTCAATTCACGTTCCATGACGGCGACGCGATCCGTCTCTTTGACGCGAACATGCGCAAGGCCGGTAAAGGTGGTTGTCCCTTCGGCATAGCAGGCGGCGACGGAAAGCGCGGGAAGAGAGTCAGGAATATCGTTGAGGTTGATTGTCAGATCACTGTGCAGCTTTTTCCCGCCGTGGACGATCAGTCGGTGGTTATTCCGATCCTTCTCAATATCGGCGCCCATGGCGATCAGGTGCTCGACTACCATCTTGTCACCTTGGCAGTCGTCAAAGTCCACGCCGCAAATCGCGACCTCAGAGGGCGTCGTCACCGCTGCGACCAGCGGAAAAGCGACGCTGGACCAGTCGGCGGGAATGCTGTTTTCTGAGGCGATATACTTCTGCCCGCCTTCTACGCGGAAGTGGCGGTAATCGCCGGAGTTCTCACTCAGCTCCACGCCGTAGCGGCGCATCCAGTCGATGGTCATCTGGATATAGGGCGTCTCAAGCGGCGCGTCCACCTCAACGGTAACGCCGACGCGGGAAAGCGGTGCCGTCACGAGTGAGCCGGATACAAAAATCGAGCTGAAGCCGGAGAGATGAGCGGTTCCGCCCAACAGAGGACCCTTGACAACAATCGGCGGTGCGGCGCAATCCGGTCTGGTGATCACGGCCTGTGCGCCGAGATTGTTCAAAACGTCGACCATAGCCTTTTGCGGACGGCGGCGGATCTGGTAATCGCCGGTGATTACGCTGTAGCCCTCGGCGAGAGAGCTCATTGCAATCAGAAGCGTGGTCGCTGTGCCGGAATTGCCTGTGTCGACGACATCATCCGGCGTTTTCAGGCGGCCTCCGGTGCCTTCGATAGTCCAGCCGTTTTCCACATCGCACACCTTTGCACCGAACAGCTTTGCACAGGACAGCGCACTGAGCACATCGTTGCTGTGAGGCGGATTTTTAATGACCGAGACGCCCTCTGCCATGGTGGACAGCAAAATAGCGCGAATCGCATGGCTTTTTGAACCGGGGATGAAGACTTCCCCCTTCAGAGACGTTTTTTTGCTTATACAATACATTTTGTTGCTGTTCTCCTTCCTGATCAGGTGTTTTCTAAAGTCTTTCTGTTTTTCTTGAAAAGGTTCTTGAAGGCGGGGACATTCGACAGAATCGAAACAAATGTCAGCACAAGCAGAATAATGGTCAAAGGCCTTCCGAACATCGCGGCCAACATATTGTCTTCACTTACGGCAAGGGAAACAGCCTGTCGGAAATTGCGGTCCATCATGCCGCCGAGCACCAGACCCAGAATGACCGGTGCCACGGGATAATCCCGCTTCTGCAGCAGAAAACCGAGCAGACCGAAGAAGAACATAACCGCAACGTCGAACAGACGGCTGTTGCAGGCATAGGCGCCGATCACGCACAAAACCGTCACGATCGGCATCATGATACGCTTGGGAACGGCGATGATCTTGCTGATGTACGGGCCTGCCAGCAGTCCGATCAAAAGCAGGAAAACGCTTGCGATCAGGGACGCGCCGATTAATAGCGAAAACATATCGGAGTCTGTCATCAGGAAGGTCGGGCCGGGGCGCAGCCCATGAATATAGAATACCGAGAGCAGCACGGCGGTTGTCGCGTCGCCGGGGATAGCCAGCGTCAGCATGGGAATCAGCGCGCCGCCGATGACCGCGTTATTGGAACTTTCGGACGCCACAATGCCTTCCACGGCACCCTCTCCGAAAGGCGCAGAAGGCTTTTTTACCAACTTTTGCGCCTGACCGTAGGCTATGAAGGCGGCAACAGGGCCTCCGGCTCCGGGCAGGGCGCCAATTAGAACACCAATCGTGCTGTAATACAGGGAATACCAGAAATGCTTGAGGATTTCTTTGATTTTAACGACCTGACGCTTGAACTTCAGAACCTCTGCCGTCAGCTCGTTTCCGCAGACAACGTTGAGCACCTCAGAGAAGCCAAACAGACCGACGAGAGCGGGAACGGTGCTGATGCCGCCCTGCAGATTGCGGATACCGAAGGTCAGACGGGGGATGCCGACGACGGCGTCGGTCCCGATCAGACTGAACAGCAGGCCGATCAAGGCCGCGACCAGCCCTTTGGTGAAATTCTTTGCCGTCAGCGAGCCGACAGTGGCCAGGCCGAAGAGCGCTATCAGGAAATAATCCATCGGGCGGAATTTCAGCGCAACCGCGGTAACTGGCTTGGCCGCGGCCCAAAGAACGAGGATGCCGAACACGGTCCCGATAAAGGAGTAGACAACAGCGTACTTCAAAGCCCGGTAGCCCTCGCCGCGCTGGGCGAGGGGATAACCGTCAAGCGTCGTGACAACGCTCGACGGCGCGCCGGGGATGTTGATCAAAATCGCTGAGATCGCGCCGGAAAAAACGCCGACGACATACACGCCCATGATTGTGGCCAGCGCGTGGGTGGTGTCCCAGGAATAGGTGATGGACACCAGCAGAGCCGTGGCCATCGTCACGGACAGACCGGGGATCGCGCCGACAAAGGTGCCGGCCACCGCGCCGAAAAACACGAACAAAATGACGTCGGGGCGCAGAAAATATTGAAAAACAGACGAAAAGTTTATCATACCAAGTCCTCCTGCATCAAGGCAGATTTACATGCAGGCCGACACTGAAGAGCAGGTATATGGCACCCGTCGTCAGGACAGAAACCAGCAGGATTACCCACCAGCGTTTTTCCTTGAACAGAATCAGCATTAAGGCCAGAAGAACGGCGGTGGCAATCACGAAGGGTACAACTCTCAACGAGAAGTAGTACGCCGCCACAAGGATGATCGTCGCCATGAAGTTGAAAAAATTGAAATATGCGTTCTTCTCGCACTGCGCACCGGTGTTCTTTCGGTATTCATGGACGGCTTGATAGAAAAGTGCGACGCTTAGCAGGAAGAGAAAGACGGAAATCACGATCGGAAACAGGTAGGGCGACATCTTCCAGTCATATTTCATCCCGGTATAGTGTTTGGTATAGGAATAAACGATCAGCCATACCGACAGAACAAGAAAGACCAGCGCCTCCTGAAACGTATGGCTTGCGAAGATCGAAGACTTTTTGTTGTTCACGGAAACTCACCTTCTTTTACATTGGGAAACGGGCCAACCGCAGTGAAAACACGGCAGTTAGCCCGCTTACGTTCAAATCAGGCCGGAAAGAGGCGATACTCGTCAGGGACGGGCAATGTCAAAGTCTTCCGGGCTGAACTGCGTGACACCCGCATCGTAGAGCATCCAGCTGACAAGGGACTCGAAGCCCTTCATGAACGAGTAGACGTCCTCTTGCGTGGGGTACTTCTCGTAAAGCTTCTCCTGGCAGGTTTCCTCTACATAGTTCTTCCATTCATCAGTTGCCATGGCCTTTGCCGCAGCGTCGCGAAGGATCTCAACGATCTGAGGATCAACATCGTTGCGCACCTGAAGAATATAAGGGCAGAACGGGAAGCGCAGATAAGACTCCGCCTCGGGATAGAGCTCGGTGATGGCGGGTACATCGGGAAGCGCAGCGATCCGGTCGGTCGCGCAGACCGCAAGGCACTTGAGGTTGCCACTCGCGAGGTGATCGATCACTGTCGAATAGTTGGCGTTGGTGAAGTCGACCGAGTTGTTCAGAACGGCCAGCAGGCTGTCGCTGCCGCCGGAATACGCGGTCAGAGCCATATCATAGCCCATAGCGTTGAGAATCAGGGACTGCACATGGCCGGAGCCGCCGGGGCCGGTGTAGGACATCTTGACCTTGCCGGGACGAGCGGCCATGTCGTTGAACAGATCCTCCAGCGTGTTGTAGGGAGAATCCTTGCCGACGACGATGGTCTTCGGGTCGTTGATAATGGCGGAGATGGGAGCGAAGTCATCATAGGAGATGCTGTCAGACAGGCCCATGACACGAAGAGTGCCGAGCGAGTCGGCGGTTACAACCATGGTGTAGCCGTCAGGATCCGCATCCAAGCAGGCTTGGATGCCGATTGCGCCCGAGGAACCGCCCTGGTTGACGACAGTGATGGACTGACCGAGCTCCTTTTCCATCAGAACGGCGAGCTGGCGGGTCGTGAGGTCACAGGAACCTCCGGCGCTGTAAGGGACGATAATGGTAAGGGGCTTTTTAGGGAAATCAACGGTTGGCTGCGGTGCGGCTTCCGGCTCGGCCGCGGGAGCCTGCTCGGGAGCGGATTCGTTGCTCTGAGGCGCTTCGGCCGCGGGCGCGGGCGTGCTCTGCGTGCTGCCGCAGGCGCATAGGGACAGAAGCATGATCAGAGCGAGAAGAAGTGCGGTAAGTTTTTTCATCTCTTGATCTCCTTTTTGTTTCTTGTGTTTCACGGAAATTGCAAGCAATTTCCGTTAATTCTGACAAGCGCAGCATAATCTTCTGTCCAATTTTTGTCAAGAATGTAGAGCGTTATTTTTGGCGAAAGAAACTTTTTTTGTAGCTGTGTATAATTTTGGCTCGCTGTCATTGGTAAAACGGCACAAGCGTTTTTTTGATATTATGAAACAGTTTCATGCTAATGGGCGATAATTTATAGTTTAGAAAAAGAATATTGCTTTCAATCTTCTTTTCGTTGACAAATGTGAAACAGTTTCATATAATTGACTTATCCGATATGCTGTAAAGAAGCGCAAAAGAAAGGGGAAGGGAAATGAAAAACTGCAACATCCGCACAGTCGCAGCGAAGGCGGGCGTCTCACCGGCAACCGCCTCCCGGGTTTTTAACGGCAACGCCCGGGTTGCACCGGAGCGAGCAGCGGCAGTGCTGGAAGCGGCGCATGAGCTCGGCTATCACGTTTCGATGGCGCGCGAAACCTATGCCAGACAAATCGTGTATGTGCTCCCGGCTCTCAGCATGACCTATTACGCCGAGATGCTTGACGGGGCTGTGGCCGCGGCCACAGCGCACGGGATGTCTGTCACGGTCAAAATCACACGGGCCGACCATGAGCAGGAGCTTGCCTGCCTGCGAGAAGCCTGCACGCCTTCTACGGCCGGGATCATCTATACGCCTGCCACCGCGCTCGACCCGATCGCTGAGGTCCCGGCGCTGCGGGATATTCCCCTCATTCTGACCGGGCCGCGTCTCGAGGAGGGGAATATCCCCAATGTTTATCAGGACAGCATTTCAGCCGGCTATCTCGGAACCAAATATCTGCTGCGCCTCGGGCATCGCCGCATTGTGTTCGTAGCAAATTATTGGCAGTCACACATTCACAGCTTTGAGGAATTCATGCAGGAGTATCGATCCCCGCAGCACAGCTTTTTTTCCGTGTACGACCGCTTTGCCGGATATTGCCGGGCTCTGGCGGAAGAGGAACTCGCGCCCGAGAAGGAGCTGGTGTTTTTTGGCAGTTTTTCATATGAATCCGGCTGTCAGGTCGCGAGGCGGCTTTTGGCCTCCTCGGTGAATTTTGATTCTCTTCTCGCGCCGAACGACCGTTTCGGCGCCGGCGTGATGAAGATCCTGCGCGAACAGGGCATTCACGTACCGGATCAGGTATCTTTGGTCTGCCTGACCGGCGGCACCCTCTCGGATATGGTATACCCCACCATGACGAGCATAGAAACGAATAACTATAAAATGGGAGAGACCTCAGTAGAGCAGATTATGCAGATCCTCCGCGGCGAGCAGGTTGGAAACGTTCGGATAGAAAATAGTCTGATTATTAAGAACTCCACCAAAGCGGTACGCTGAGATCAGACGAGCTTCAGCCGCTCAAGTACCTGCATCTTCCGCCTTTCCAGAAAGGATCATTCTTTTACAGCGAGAGGTATTCGTTTTCCAGATCTTCCACAATCTTTTTCTTTTCATCATCAGCGATAGAAATTAAGAAGCGAACAAACACCAATTCTTTGGGCTCCAGATCTGCTGAGGCCATTGATTGTGGCAATGAGATCAATTGCAGCGTCCGGTCTTCACCTTCAAGATGAGAACCGATACATGTGATAGGAGCGTCTGCTTCTGCGGCAATCCTCTGCAGCTCTTTCAACGATAGCATCTCTTCTCCGCTACGGGAAGCAGAAGAACGATACGAGTATCTGCTTGGCCAATACCAAATGGATATCGGAGATAAAATTGTTCATTTTTGAAAAAAGGAAAGAGCTTACCTCAAAAAACGGTAAGCTCTTTTCTTCGTACTGTACACTATTTGAATGTGAAAATGTGTCAAGTCTGTAGGTTTTTTCTGAAACCCGCATGGATGCTCATTTTCTAACAGACTTGACAACAGACTTTACACTCAAATGTATACATACGTTTGGTGCCGGTGACCCGACTCGAACGGGCACGGTCTTGCGGCCAAGGGATTTTAAGTCCCTGGTGTCTACCATTCCACCACACCGGCGTGTGCCTAAACAATTTACCATCCGCGCCGCCGCCTGTCAAGCGCTCCCTTTTCTTTCCATCGCTTTAAATCGCTGAAATTATTGCTTGACAAGAGCCCGGAGAGCGTGGTATCATGCAGCCAAACCGAAGAGGAAGAGTGAGTAGGTCTCCCCTCCTTTCCCCCAGAGAGCCGCGGATGCTGGGATCGCGGCGGAAAGCGCCAGACCGAATGGACTTCCGAGGGCAAACAGAAACGCCGTCAAGGCGGAGTATGGGCGACGGAGCGGACTTCTCCGTTAACAACGATCCGCGTATGACGGTACGCGAAAAGAGGGCGTTCTTTTCAGGGCGCCAAGCCGGGTGGCACCGCAGGAAGATTCCTGTCCCAGCATCAATGCTGGGATGGGATTTTTTGTTTTTTCAGGAGGGCTTGCACGATGAATATGATCCCCGGAAGACGATGGCGGCGGTAAGCGTCGAGCAAAAGGAAGAACATCAACGCCCGTCATGATCATCGAAAGGAGAAACCATCATGAGTATGAAATCCCCCGAGATCCCCTATAAGATCTATCTTTCCGAGGACGAGATCCCGCAGGCCTGGTACAACGTGCGCGCGGACATGAAGACAAAGCCCGCGCCGCTGCCGACCCCTGCCCCCGGCAAGCCGATGACGGCCGAGGAGCTCGGCGTCGTGTTCTGCTCCGAGCTGGTGGCGCAGGAGCTGGACAACGATACCGCGTATATCCCGATCCCGCAGGAGATCCGCGATTTTTACAAGATGTACCGTCCAGCGCCGCTGGTGCGCGCCTACTGTCTCGAGGAAAAGCTCGGCACGCCCGCGCATATCTATTACAAGTTTGAAGGCAACAACACCTCCGGCAGCCAT
>ODAI013019869.1_pt1 | contig 14057 bp, 12 predicted proteins | sample 1539321 | NCBI WGS metagenome assembly ODAI01 (sample SAMN02144231, study PRJEB22623) | gut metagenome | biome: sheep rumen | host: Ovis aries | place: New Zealand
AAGACCACCGGCACCAAGGACGGTCTGACAGCCACCCAGATGGACATCAAGTGCGACGGCCTGAGCTACGAAATTCTTGAAAAGGCCCTCATGCAAGCCAAGGAAGGCCGCGAATATATCCTCGGCAAGCTTACCGAGACCATCAGCGAGCCGCGCGCCGACTTCAAGCCCAATGTGCCGCGCATCGAGATGATCACCATCCCGAAGGAATTCATCGGTGCCGTCATTGGCCCGGGCGGAAAGATCATCCAGGGCATGCAGGAAGAAACCGGCACGACCATTACCATTGACGAAGAAGACGGTGTAGGCAAGGTACAGGTGGCCGCTCCCAACAAGGAGAGCATCGAAGCCGCCCTGGCCAAGATTCGCGCCATCGTGGCCATCCCCGAAGTGGGCGAGGTTTACGACGCCAAGGTAGTGAGCATCATGCCTTACGGTTGCTTCGTTGAGTTCATGCCGGGCCGCGAAGGTCTGCTCCACATCAGCGAAATGGACTGGAAGCGCCTCGAAACGGTTGAGGAAACCGGCGTCAAGGAAGGCGACATTATCAAGGTGAAACTGCTCGAGATTAACGAGAAGACAGGCAAGTTCCGTCTGTCACACCGCGTGCTCATGGAGAAACCCGAAGGCTACGAAGAGCGCCCGCAGCGCCCCCGTGGCGAACGTCCCCAGCGTGGCGACCGTCCGCAGCGTCCCCGCGGCGAGCGCGGCGAACGTCCACACCGCGACTAAACCGACCACACACTGAAACTAAAAATAGGAACGTGAAAGGGCTTCCCGCCATGGGAAGCCCTTTCCGTTATTATAACGTCACAACTGCAGCCCCATCCGCTGCCTGAGCACCGCGCGCAGGTCGGCGGCGCCCGTGAACTGCCAGCCCTCCATGCCCACGCGCCGCGCCCCCTCCACATTGTCGCGGTTGTCGTCGATAAACAGCGACTCCCCTGCCTGAAGACCGTAGCGGTCGAGCAGGATGCGGTAAAGACGCGGGTCGGGCTTGGCCACGCCCTCTTCGGCACTGACCACGATGCCGCGGAAATGGCGGAACAGGCTGTGCCCGGCCCTCACCCGGGGAAAGGTCTCCATGGACCAGTTGGTCAGACCGTAGAGCGGCACGCCCAGAGGGTCGAGGTCAGCCAGCAACTGCGGCATGCCCTCCACCTCGCCGCCAATCATTTCAAACCAACGGCTCTGATACACGGCGATGGCCTCGGCCCACTCGGGCCACTGCGCCTGCAATTCGGCAACACACTCGCTGAAGGTGCGCCCCAGGTCCATCAGTCCGTTCCAGGCCATCGTGGTGACGTTGGCGAGGAACCAGTCGGCCTGCTCGCGGCTGCCGAAATAGTCGTCGTAAACGTAGTGAGGGTTCCAGTCGAGCAGAACGCCTCCGAAGTCAAACACCAGGTTCCTAATCATGCCTCATGCGTTTCGTCGAGGCGGAACACCAGGCGCTGCACTCCGTCTTGCCAGCGGCTGCTTGTGATACGGAAACGGCCTATCTGGCCCGTGCGGGCCACATGCTGCCCGGCACAGAGACACTCGTCGTAGTCGCCCACGTGGACGATGCGCACCGTTTCGCTGGCGTCGTCGGGCAGGCGCGACAGGTCGAAGCGGCCGGCCATGTCGTCCTTGCGGGCATATTCGGTCCACACCTCCACGTCGGCCGTGATGACGGCATTGACGCGGTCTTCCAAGTCACTGATCTGCTCATCGGAGAGCGGTTGGGCCAGATGGTAGTCGAGCTTCGACTTCTTGCGTTCCACATGGCTGGAAAAGGCACGGCCGCAGCCGTAAAGCTTTGACACTGTACCGTTAAGAATATGCTCCGCCGTGTGTGCCGGAGGGTATTCGGCTTTGTTGTGTTCGTTAAGAACGGGTGGCTGTTCCATAAAATAGTTTTGTTTTCGGCTGCGAAGATACGAAAAACCCGCCACCCACGCAGGCCAGAGGCCACGTTTTTCACGGCAGGGGCCCGACGGCTGCCAGCGGGAGCCTGCGCGACAGGGCGACGGCCGCAGGACGACCTAACTCCGTTTTCGTCGCGCCTAAATCCGATTTAGCGCCGCCCAAATGGGTTTTCGTTTCTTTGAGTAAAGTTTCTTCCATTCGGCAAAACGGAAAATTGAAAAAATCCTTTTTCTTTTTTCCACTTTGCACTCACTTATTCGTAACTTTGCAGGAAATTAGAGTTAATGTGCGCTGTTTGCAAATAGGTCGGGCGGCAGAGAGCCGGCGGCCCGGCCGGAAAACGGCACGCAGGAAACGCTTCGGCCGGCTGGTACGGCCTTTACGGTAACAACCAATGGGAACGAAAATGAAACATAGAAAGGCCCGCACGGGCATGAACGTGCTGACCTCGTGCATCAGCACGACGCTGGTACTGGTATTGCTGGGCACAGTGGTGTTTTTTGTGACACTGGCCCACAACTTTTCCAACAGTCTTAAGGAAAACTTCAACGTGTCGCTGCTGCTTGACGACGATGTGACCCAGAAGCAGGCCTACGACCTGCAGACACGGCTGAAGCAGATGCCCTGCACGCGGCTGGTGAACTATGTGTCAAAGGAACGCGCCCTGAAAGAACAGGCCAAGGCTCTGGGCACCGACCCCACGGAATTTATGAAGGAAAACCCGATGCCGGCGGCCTTCGAGGTGTATCTGAAAGCAGAATACGCCACCAACGACAGCCTGAAGCACATCATTCCGCAACTGAAAGCCGACAAGGCGGTGATGGAGGTGGCTTACCCTGAAAACCTCATTGAGAGTCTCAACACCAACATCCGCCGCATCAGCCTGGTGATGCTCATCGTGGCGCTGCTGTTGACCATCGTGTCGTTTGCATTGATCAACAACACCATCCGCCTGGGAGTGCACGCCCAACGCTTCCGCATCTACACCATGACGCTGGTGGGCGCCAGCTGGGGCTTCATCCGCCGGCCCTTCATAGCGAAAGCCTTCTGGATTGGGTTCGTCTCGGCCGTGCTGGCCACGGGCGTACTGGCGGGCGGCATCTACGCCATGACGATGTATGAACCGCAGATGCACGAACTGCTGAACTGGCAAGTGCTGGGGGGAACCTTCGGCGTGGTCTTCCTCTGCGGCATACTGCTCACCCTGCTGTGCGCCTACTTCTCGGTGAACAAGAACCTGAAGATGAGTTACAACAAATTGCACCGCTACTAAAAAACAGAACATAATCCCAAAACATCCATGAATAAACAAAACTTTGCCCTGGGCAAAATCAATTTCATCCTGCTCGCCGTGAGTGCGGCAGTAGTCATCATCGGTTTTATCCTCATGGCCGGCAGCGGCTCGACGGAAGAGGCCTTCAACCCCGACATTTTCAGCGTGCGCCGCACCAAAGTGGCCCCCATGGTATGCCTGGTGGGCTTCTTGAGCATGGTGTTCGCCATCCTCTACCGCCCCAAGAAGGAAACTCCGGCTGACGACACGGAAACACCGGCCAAGAAGTAACGCATGGACTGGTTGCAAGCACTGATTCTGGGTCTCATGCAGGGACTCACGGAATACCTGCCCGTCAGCAGCAGCGGCCATCTGGCCATCGGAGCGCACATCTTCGGCCTCAACGGCGAGGAAGACCTTACATTCACCGTCGCCGTTCATGTGGCCACGGTGCTGAGCACCCTGGTCATCCTCTGGGGCGAAATCAAGTGGCTCTTCCACGGACTGCTCAAGGGACGCATGAACGACGAGACACGCTACGCGCTGAACATTGTGGTCTCCATGATTCCCGTGGGCATCGTGGGCGTGTTCTTCAAGGACAAGGTGGAACAAGTGTTCGGCTCGGGGCTGGCCATCGTGGGAGCCATGTTGCTGGTGACGTCCTTCCTGCTGGCGTTCTCCTACTACTACCGCCCGCAGTACAAGGCCAAAATCAGCATGCGCGACGCTTTCATCATCGGCATAGCCCAAGCCTGCGCCGTAATGCCGGGACTGTCGCGCTCGGGCAGCACCATTGCCACGGGACTGCTCCTGGGCAATGACAAGGCCAAACTGGCCCAGTTCTCCTTCCTCATGGTCATCCCGCCCATACTGGGCGAGGCCTTGCTCGACATCATCAAGGCAGCACGCCACGGCGCTGAAGCCGCCGTGGGCTCCATCTCAACCGGTGCCCTGGCCATTGGCTTCGCAGCGGCATTCCTGTCGGGTTGCTTCGCCTGCCGGTGGATGATTGACATCGTGAAACGGGGCAAGCTGGTTTACTTCGCCATCTACTGTGCCGCCGTGGGTGTCATCACGCTGCTCTGCTCCTTCTTCTTCTAACCGACAAACGGCATGGTGGACTTCATACAAGGCGAAATTATCCCGTTCTACAAACCCTACACCTGGACCTCGTTCGGCATCGTGGCCCGAGTGCGGTGGATGCTCAGCGAGCATCTGGGACAGCGGGTGAAGGTGGGCCACGCCGGCACGCTCGACCCCCTGGCCACCGGTGTGATGCTGCTATGCACGGGACGTGCCACCAAACGTATTGAAGAACTCCAGCTGCACACCAAGGAATACATCGCCGACCTGAAACTCGGAGCCACCACGGCCAGCTACGACAAGGAGCACCCCGAGAATGCCACCTTCCCCACCGGCCACATCACCCGTGAACTGATGGAAGAAACCCTGAAAAAGTTCGAAGGCGAGATAGAGCAGGTGCCGCCCGAGTTCTCGGCCTGCAAGGTGGACGGCCACGTGGCCTACAAACTGGCACGCAAGGGCAAGGAGGTAAACCTGAAACCCAAGAAACTCGTCATCGACGAGATTGAACTGCTCCACTTCGAGCCCACGGCCGCCCAGATACGCGTGGTCTGCAGCAAAGGCACCTACATCCGCGCCCTGGCCCGCGACATCGGCCAGGCTCTGGGCAGCGGAGCCTATCTGACGGCCCTGAAGCGCACCCGGGTGGGAGAGGTCACGATAGACCAGTGCCACACCCTGGAAGAGTTTCCGCAGTGGCTGCAGCAGAACGCCAAAAAACAAGAATAACAAAAACCACATCATAATGAAACTGTCTGAATTCAAATTTAGATTACCCGAAGAAAAAATTGCCCTCTACCCCGCCCCTCACCGCGACGAAGGCCGCATGATGGTGCTCCACCGCAAGACGGGCGAGATTGAACACAAGATGTTCAAGGACTTCCTCAACTATTTTGGCAAGGACGATGTCTTCGTGTTCAACGACTCCAAAGTGCTGCCCGCCCGTCTCTACGGCAGCAAGGAGAAGACCGGCGCCCGCATCGAAGTGTTCCTGCGCCGCGAGCTCAACGCCGACTTGCGCTACTGGGATGTCATCGTCGACCCGGCCCGCAAGATACGCATCGGCAACAAGCTCTACTTTGGCGAAGACGGCTCCATTGTGGCCGAAGTCATTGACAACCCCAGCAGCCGCGGGCGCACCCTGCGCTTCCTCTACGACGGCCCACACGAAGAATTCCGCCAACAGCTCTTTGCCCTGGGCGAAGCACCACTTCCCCGTTTCATCAAGCGCGAGACGGAGCCGGAAGACCTGGAGCGCTTCCAGTGCTACTTTGCCAAGAACGAAGGGGCCGTCACCGCGCCCGCCACGGGGCTCCACTTCAGCCGCGAAATGCTGAAGCGCATGGAGATAAACGACATACGCAGCGCCTTCATCACCCTTCACTGCGGACTGAGCAACTTCCGCAAGACCGACGTGGAAGACCTCACCAAGCACAAGATGGATTCTGAGGAAATGGCCATCGAAAAGGAGAACTGCGACATCGTCAACCGCGCCAAGGACATGGGCAAGCAGGTGGTGGCCATCGGCACCACCGTGCAGCGCGCCATGGAGACGGCCTGCGACACCCTGGGCCACATCAAGCCCTACGAAGGGTGGACCAACAAGTTCATCTTCCCGCCCTACGACTTCCATGTGGCCACCTCCATGATGTCCAACTTCCAGCTGCCCGAGAGCGCCCTCTACATGCTCACAGCGGCCTTCGGCGGTTTCGACAAGACAAAGAAAGCCTACCACGTGGCTCTGAAGGAAAACTACCGTTTCGGCCCCTTCGGCGACGTGCTGCTCATCATTGACTGACCATGGCCATTGCCTACCTCGGCCTCGGCTCCAATTTGGGCCGCAGGGAAGACTTTTTACGACAAGCTATCGAAGCACTTGAACAGACGGCCGGCCGTCTGCTCAAGTGCTCTTCGTTTATAGAGACCGCCCCGTGGGGTTACGCCTCGGACCACCCTTATCTCAACGCCGCCCTCAGCCTGGAGACTGCGCTCACGCCGCAGCAGTTGCTCAAGGCGACCCAGCAGATAGAGCGCCGCCTGGGCCGCACCCTCAAGACCACTGACGGCCACTACCACGACCGCGTCATTGACATCGATATTCTCTATTATGACGACCTCATCGTCAACGAGCCCGGCCTCACCGTTCCCCACCCGCGGCTCCACCAGCGCCGCTTCGTGCTGGAGCCCCTCAGCGAGATAGCGCCGCGGGTCATCGACCCGCAGCGCCATCTTACCGTTGCCGAAATGCTTAGCCGTCTGGACGGCTAAGCATTTTTCTTTTCAGCCGTCTACTTCAACAGGTCGCGCATCTGCGCCTTGCTCAGGTTCACCCCGATGGCCCCCAGGGCATAGGGCGCGATGTCATAGACGTTGTAAGTAAAGAAGATGCTGTCTTGCCTCAGTTGGAACACCTGCGGCAGCACCGGCTCCATATCATAGAAGAAGCCCGCCTCGCGGAGGGTGGACAGCGAGTCGTCCTTCAGTTCCATATCCTGGGCCATCTGCTTCATGATGAGGCGCAGCAGGGGGCGCTCGTAGCCCGGCTTGAAGATGTCGTCCATGCTAAGTAACTGGCCCGTACGCGTATCGAAGTTCATCACGTTCATGACGTAGGTGCCGTGGGCGCCGCCCTGGTAAATCTCCGTAAAGGCGCAGTAGGCCAGGCGGCCGGGGCCGGCCGGTTCAGTCCACGTGCGCAGGCTGAAGGTATAGTTGAGAAACTCGGGCACGGAGTCGGGATGGTACTCGGCGTCGCGGATGTCCTTGTGCCAGGCCCGCTCGTAGCGTGCGGCGAAGGTATCGACCGTGGCCTGTATGGTGGGCATCACGGGCGAGTGGTCCTCTATGACGTCGAACAGCCGGGCGGCCATCAGCGAGTCGTTGACTCGGCGTGCCGCAGGCGCGTCGCCGCGGGCGTAGAGCAACTTGATGTCCACTTCGTAATAGGGGGTCTCGCGGTCCTTGTAGAGCGGCACCTGGCGGCGCACCACCACGGAGTCGAACGCGAGCGTGTCGGCCGGCGTCACCAACGTGTCGGCCGGGGCGACAGCGGGCGCCGTCTTCTGATGGCAAGCCGTCAACAAACTGGCGGCCATAAGGCATAGGGCAATACTGTGAATTCTTTTCATCGTTATTCTGTTTGAAATTCGGTAAAAGGGGTTCTTTCGTCCTGCAAAAGTATGGTTTTTCCTTCATACCGGCAAAAAAGGTACAAAATATTTTGACAAACGGCAGACGGAGGCCTGACTTCGGCCCGCAAAGGCGGCGTTTCGGGACGCAGAAGCGGCGTCTCAAAATTTTGAGACGCCGCTTCTGATTTGCCTCATTTGACGTCTGCCGAAAATCAGCGGGTTACAACCCCTCCGGTTTTGCGGTGAATATCATGACAAAAAATTACCCCGCGCCACTTCGGTTGGCGCGGGGTAATTTATATGTTCAGAATGAATCCGAGTTTGGCTTATTCTCCATCGAGAGGAAAAATGTACAACTCATCATCTACGGGGGAAAGCAGCGTGGTATATTCACCATCCAGAATAACGTCGCATTCGCCGGACAGCTTCCAGTAAGGATCGTAGCCTGCTTCTTCAACAAATTCTGGTGCAATCAGTTGTCCGTTTTCATCTGCTCCAAAGAAGAAATAAACGGTGCCATAGCTGCCGTAGGTCCATCCTGTGGCATATCCACCGACAGGTTTGCCTGAAGCGTTGGTGAACGTGGGGATGTTCTTCTTCTCGCCATTAAACACGCCGGTCCACTTGAAGTAGAGCGTGGGCGTGCCGTTGACAGACTTGATACGGTAGAGCTTGAGGAACTCGGAATATTCCACTGTCAGGCCATTGATATAGGCCTGACTAGCATCTCCGGTGACCGCATAGATGAATATACTGCCATATACGGCAGAAAAGCGGGGCACATAGTCCTCCTTCGCGATGTTAAAGGACATAGAGGGGAAGTTTTTCGTTTCCTTGTACTGGTTAGTGAATTCCTCAGGTATTTTCACTTCGAACCAGAAATCTTCGAAGGCAGGCATATCGCCTACGATGTCCACGGTAACGGTGGCTTCCGTTTCACCGTCGGCAAAGGTTACGCTCTCGGGAGCAGAGAACTCTTCGGGGATGGAAACATAGGTGAGGGGCACGGTAAGCGCACCTTCACCGCTTTCGCGAACCAAAGTGAAGGTAAACGAAGTGGCATCGATGGGCAATGTCTTCTGCGATCCTTCATTTAGGAAACCCACGGCATGTTGTCCGGGCTCTTTACCCGGCGTGTAGTCATCGTCGTCGCTGCACGAGGCAAACGAGAGACTCATCAGAGCCATACCGGCTATCAGGAAAAGCTTATTCAGTTTCATGATTTCTTTACTTTTAAAAATTGGGTTATTGTATTAGTCGGTCACACCGTCGCGGAGCGTCGGGTTCTGACCGGCAATGGGAATACTGCCTTCCGAGTTGTCCACGATGCCAAGGTTGGTGTCCTTTTCGTCGCTGGGGAAGCGCAAGTTAAGCCAGCCGTCGTCAGCAGCCACGTTGAACACGAATGCTTCGGAGAAGTTGCAGGTGTTCGGACCGTGGAAGCGCACGATAGGCTTGCCCAGACGCTTGACATCGGCGGTGAAGAAACCTTCGCCCCAAAGCTCTACGCGGCGTTGGAACCAGATTTCGTCAGCCAGAGTGCGGCTGGAAGGAATCTTGTAGTTCGGGTCACGGTAGGTCTTCACGAAGTTTTCGAGCTTCGTCTTGGCCTCGGCTTCCTTGCCGCTCTTGGCCAGACCCTCGATCTCGATGAGAATCATTTCCTCGGCGCGCATCAAAGGCCAGTCGTTGATGTTGAGCGTGGAAGCGCAGCCGTCCTTCATACCGAACTTCACGTTGGTGTAAGGCTCATACTTCATCTTCACATCGGTGATTTCAAGATTTACCAGTGCCTTGCCGGTCACGCCGTCCCAGCTCTGGGTCTCCAGGAAGGGCGACCAGCATTCGCCGTCGAGCCACCACTGCTTGCGGATGTCGGTGGAAGGAATCTTGTCGTAAAGCAGCTTGTTGATGACAGACGTGCTCTGGGTGGCAGCACCGTAACCGTCGCCGCTGAACGGGGACAGCCAGGAGGCAGCTGTGCAATTGCCGGGGTAATAGCCCACGGACAGCATGGCCTGGGTGATGGCGATACCCCACATCCAGTTGTGGTCGTTGAGGTCGTAGAAGTAAGGCTTCGACACCTCTTCGCGGGTGTAAGGCGTGTAGCCCTTCAGAGCGTTGGCGGCGTCGGAGGCAGCCTCGGCATACTTGCCCATGTAGAGGTTGGCGCGGGCACGCAGGCCGTAAGCCACGTTCTGGTCGATGTACTGCTTGGTGGAGCGCTTGAAGCCTTTCAGGTGCTCAACGGCATAGTTGAGGTCGGACATGATGGAGTCGTACACCTCGCGCACGGTGGCACGGGGATTGTTGGCCATGTCGACACCTTCCTTAATCATCGGCACGCAGGGCTGGTCGGCAGCCGTCATATAGTTGAACTGGTAATAAGGAGCCAGCGACAGGTAGCAGAAGGCACGCATGGCGCGGGCCGAAGCCACCTTGACTACGGAAGCCGAGTCGGTAGCATCTGCGGGGATGGCATTGATCACTTCATTGGCCAGACCGATGTGACGGTAAGGAATGGTGTAACGCATGTACGGGTTGGCATAGTCAGCATTGCGGGTAGAGAGTTTGCAAGCGGCGCTGAACCAGTTGTAGTCGTTGTTCTGGCTCGACATGTCGGCACCTTCGAGATCCTGGCTGATGGCAGCCGAGATGAATCCGAAGTCGTCGGCACGGCGGGCAGCACTACCACCCCAGGATTCATAGCATACATGAGGCTTGCCCATGTTGGCATACATACCTACGAAAGCAGCCTCGGTGCGCGAGGGCACTTCCTTGTTGGTCTCCTGCAACTGAGCGGCAGTCAGACTGCCGCCGGCAGGCTCCATGTTGTCCACGTCGTCGCAAGCAGCGAACAACAGGACTCCGAGCATCATTATGAAAATCTTATATAGTTTCATCTTTCCTATTATTTTAAACTTATACAATCGTTATTTCCATTATTAGAACGTCAGCGAAATACCGAATACGAGACTGCGCATGGTGGCGTAGCCGCCGGTGTTCAGACCGGAACCACTGGTCATGCTGCCGATACCGCTGATGCTGTAACGAGGATCCATACCCTTACGCTTGCTGGTTACGAAGAGGTTTTCACCGGAAACGTAAACACGCACGTTGGAAAGGGAGGCTTTCTCAACCAAAGTCTTGGGCAGGGTGTAGCCCAGGGTGAGGTTGTTCAGTGACAAATAGTTTGTGCTCGTCACGAAGCGGTCGATAGGCGTCTGTGAGCCTGAACCCGGGTCGTCGGCAGCAGCTACGCTCAGACGAGGAATGTTGCTGTTGGGGTTCTCGGGACTCCATGCCTTCAGAATGTCTTTGTGCAGGGCGGAACCGGGGCTCTGGCCGTTGTGCATGAGGGCCTGGTAGGAACCGTCGTACATCTTGCCGCCGAGAGAGAAGGAGAACTGGGCGCTGAGGTCGAAGCCGTAGAACTTCACACCGGTGCCGAAACCGCCGATGAGGTCGGGCAGCGAGGTGCCGAGGTCATATTTGTCGGCCTTGGTCAGGTCGTTCGTCGTAGTGGTAACGGTGTTACCGTCGTTATCCTTGGTGTCTTTGTAGTAGAGGGCTTCACCGGTTGACTTGTCAACGCCGGCATATTTCACCATGTACATTTCGTAGAGCGACTTGCCCTCCTTGATGATGCGGTTGCTGGACTTCAGACCTTCCTTAGGAACGGTCGGGTCGAGCTTCGTAATCTTGTTGTAGTTGTGGGTGAAGTTGAGGTTAACGTCCCACTCGAAGTTGGTTGTGCGAACGGGCACACCTTCCAGGCTCACTTCGATACCGGTGTTGCGCATGGCACCTACGTTGACGGGATAGTCGCTCACGTTGTAGCCTGACGACAGGGGCAGCGTGCGGTTGTAGAGCAGGTCGCTGGTGTTGCGGGTGTAGAACTCGATGATACCGCTCAAGCGGCTGTCGAACATGGCAAATTCCACGCCGAAGTTCCATTCCTTGTTCTTTTCCCAGGTAAGCTCGTCGTTACCCTTGGCTGACATGGCCACGGAGTACTGGCCGGTTTCCTCGTTATAAGAGGTGGTGTAGTAGTCGCTGTAAGCGTGGTAGCCAATACCGAGGTCGTTACCCTGGCAACCCCAGCTGGCTTTGAGCTTCAACTCGTTGAGCCACTTGTAGGGTTTCATGAAGTCTTCCTTGGTAATCATCCAGGCGGCGCTGAGGTAGCCGAAGGTACCCCAACGGTGGCCGGGAGCGAACTTGGAAGAAGCGTCGCGGCGGATACCGACGGAAGCGAAGTACTTGCTGTCGTAGTCATACATCAGACGGCCGAAGAAACCTTCGCGGGTCAGTTCGTCGCTGTTTGAACTAACTGACTTGTTCTTGGTACCCTTGGCGTTGTTCAGTTCGCCGATGTACGGGTCGAAGAGGTGGTCGTTTTTGCCGCTGAGTGCGTTTTCCGTAATGTTGGCCTGTTCGTAACCCACGAGGACGGTACCGTTGTGCTTTTCGGCAAACGTGCGGGTATATTGGGCCAAATACTGCTGCGTGATGTTCTGCAGGCGTTCGTGGCCTACAGCGGCTACACCGTCGGAACCGGAACCGCCACCGTAGCGTGCGGCCAGACTGGTGCTGCGGCCGTTGTAGATTTCAGCGCTCAGGTTAGCCGTCAGGCTCAGGCCTTCGATAGGCGTGATGACAGCACCCCAGAGTCCGCGGAACAAGTCGCTGGTGAAATGGTCGCTGTCGTAGGCGTTGTCGCGCACGGCGTTGCCCACGATGTTCGGACGGGTGAAGTTGGTCTGGTTGGCATCGTAAATGATACGGCCGTTTTCACGCATGATGTTACCCTGGGCGTCGCGGACATAGAGCGGATAGATGGGGCCCATGTTGTTGGTTACGTAGAACACGTTGCCCGAGCTGCCGTAGGTGTCGGAATAGGACGGGGTCTGCGAAATGTTCTGTGTGAAGCCCATGTTGGTGTTCAGCTTCAACCACTTCTTGGCCTGGTAGTCGATGTTGGTCAGGGCGGTGTAGCGCTCGTAGCGGCTGTTGGCCACGGCACCGCCGTCGCGCAAGTAACCTACGCTGGCGTAGTAGTTCATGCGGTCGTTGCTGCCCGATACGGAAGCGTTGTATTCCTGACGGAACGAGTTGTGGAACGTTTCGTCGTACCAGTCGTCGGGCTTATAGTAGTAAGTACCGTCGCTGTAGCCGAGCTTGGCGTGCGGGTTGAGCTTGAAGTTCGTACCGATGAGGCGCTCGCCTTCGGGCACGGTGTAAACAAGGTAACCCAGACCGCCGTTCTTCTGGTCGAGCAGGTACTGGTCAGCATAAGCGTAAGCCTCGGCTGCGGTGGAGCCATGATAGTACTTGCTGTTGTAGAGAGCCTTGTAGTGGGTTTCGTAGTACTCGGCCGGGTCCGTAATCACGTCGTATTGCGGAATCAGGCGGGAGTTGGAACCCCAGCGGGCGTCGAAGTTAATCTTGGCAGGAGCGCCTTGCTTGGCCTTCTTGGTGGTCACGATAACGACACCGTTGGCGGCACGTGCACCGTAGAGGGCGTTGGAGGCGGCGTCCTTCTGGATGGAGATGGAGGCAATGTCCTGCGGGTTGAGGTTGGTGATGCTCATGGAGGTGGGCACACCGTCGATGACATACAGGGGCTCGTTGCTGGCGCTCATGGAACCGAAACCACGGATGCGGATGGTCGGGGCGCTACCGGGGCCGCCGGTCGAGGTGGTCTGCACACCGGCTACCTTACCGGATACGGAGCTCATAGCACTGGCTGCCACGTGGTTGGTGATATCTTCCGACTTCACCTCGGCGGCAGAACCGGTAAATGCCGACTTCTTCACCGTACCGTAGGCCGTTACGATGGCTTCGTCGAGCATCTGCTCGTTCGGGCTTAGTTTAACGTTTACTGTGGAAGCTACAGGCACTTTCTGGGTCTTCATGCCGATGAAAGTCACTGTCAGTTCCTTGTGTTGCTGTGGCACGTTCAGTTGGAACATACCGCGAGCGTCGGTCACTGTACCGATGGATGTGCCGTTCACAAAGACACGGGCACCCTGAATCGGCTTGCCGTCGGCCGCGTCGGTCACCGTACCGGTCACACGCTGGCTTTGGGCCATTACGCTACCTGCCATCATGAGCAGGCACGTCAAGAACAACATAAATCTTTTCATTTCTCGCTTATTGATTTTATTTGTTTAATGTTATCGTCTCCGCATATTCCTTTTTTCGGCTGCTCCCTTACGGGGCGGGCCGGTGTCTTTTCCTTATTAATATAGGGCAGGCACACCGTCGGCCGAATGGAATTTTATGCGCCTTTTGCAGCACAATAGACTGCAAAAGTAAACAAAATTTTTCAACGGCCGCACATTTGAGCGCATTTTTTCAATAAAAAGTCTCTTTTTTGAACAAAATCGCACATTCTGGCCAGGAAAAACGACAAAAACGGAAGGTTTTCCGACAAACGCAGGCGCCCGCAAACCTGCCCTTCCGGAGCGCGACGGCCCACACCGCGGCTGGCGGCTACGAAAACGCATTTGGACGCTCCTAAATCGGATTTAGGCGCGACGAAAACGGAGTTGGTTTTTCCGGCGCGGACCGGCCGATTGGCCAGAGGCACCTTTTTTCTTCACTTTTCCACCCCGTAACCGAAGAAAAAAGCGTATCTTCGCCGTGCCGTCTGT
>ODAI011150351.1_pt1 | contig 14056 bp, 8 predicted proteins | sample 1539321 | NCBI WGS metagenome assembly ODAI01 (sample SAMN02144231, study PRJEB22623) | gut metagenome | biome: sheep rumen | host: Ovis aries | place: New Zealand
AAAAACGACAGAGAAAAATATGAGCTTGTCATCGAAAAGAGCAATCAGTTTCAGTACGCGCTGAATTACCAAAGACGCTCGGTGCGCTCACAGTCCTACGTTTTCAGCATGTCGCGCAATCTTCATCTCATGCACGACTACTATCTCTTCTCCATTTTTCATTGCAGCCTCAGCCGCTATCTTCGCGACGAGCTTACAGACGAGCTATTGGATTTGAAAAGAGCCTCATCGTCATATTACGGATTTGCCGCCATAAACAATCTGGACATGATGATTGCGGCGGAACTTGACTGGGACATGCAGAACGGAGGTCCGGGCGAGCTTCAAAAAACGATTGAGGAAATCATCCTTGGAGAAAACAACACGAGCGCGGTAACGGTTCCGATTATCCGGGGGATTTTAAAAAGCGACGTACATGAGCTGCATGAGCTTTTGGGAAAACTTCTTCTTGCGGCCCGTCTTCAGGAAGGTGTGCGTCAGGCAATCTGTGAGAACGCGGATTGTGGGACAACGGATTCTTTCATCACAATTTTTTCAGTCATCACAAAAAACAATCTCATACGTTTTTCAAGCGTAAAGCGTGCGGTGGCGACATGGATCGGAATCTTCAATCAGGATGCGGCGGAACGGATTTCGCAAAAGACCGTGGATCTCATGGAAAAATGCCTGGGTGATAAAAATGAAGTTTCCAAGATGCTGAAGAGCGAGGATGCGATGGAACTCATAACGGCACTCTGGACGCTCGGTTTTTATTCGGCTGAATCCGCGCTTATGGCTGTCAAGACAATCATAATGGCAGGGAGCAGAAATCAGCTTTTGGTCGCAGCATATTACAACAGAGCCCTTTACACCAGAAAGCTTTATTCACAATCCGCAGAGTATGTCGTTGAGACACACGGCGATGACTTGGAACTCGTGGCGGCATTTCTTCCCACCTATCTTGATAATTTCAACACCTACAACATTGTCTGGTACAGGGAGGATCATCCCTCGCAATCCTACTTTCCCTCCGATTACGACGAGCCTCCTGAAAAATGGTTTGACGGTGATGTGAAAAAAGCGAGAATTCACGCGGGCATACTCTACAATCTTTTCCAAAAATTGGGAAAGGGAAAAGCACCTAAAGTTTTCGAGCAGTGCGCCTTTCCCTGGAACAACGTGAGCATTTCAAAAATGGACATAGCGATGCGTCTTTGCGTGATGGCGGTAATCATTCCGGGCTCGGTTCAAAAAGATGTCGCCTACGAGATGATTGAAAATGCGGAAGGTCTCGGAGCCACAGTGATGAAAAGATTACTGCGACCACAAAGCGACAAGGACGACCGGAACTTTATCGTGCACGCTCTCTCGAACAATTACCTGAGACACAACGCAGGAAAAATGCTTGAGGACATTTCCATTTCCGACGACGAGTGCATGTACATCGAGTCTCTCCTGCGATACAAGAATGAGGAGCTGAGGAGCATTGCAACGAATCTGATTGCGGAAAGGAAGGACAAAAATTTCTCGCTTTCCATAAAAAGACTTCTTGCGGGAAAAAGCGAGGGAGAAAGATTTTCAGGACTCAATTTCGTAAGCCGTCTTAAAAGAGAAGACGAGTCCCTGGGGCATGCTGGAGTGGACTGGAGAGAGTTCAAGGAAGATGTGGCTGCGATAAAAAATCCCACGCAAAAGGAAGAGCTTCTTATAAAAAGTCTGCTTGAGGAAAAAGACGATGATGAAGAGTCTGAGGATTATGCCCCGTCAGTTGAGTCGCTTTATGCCGAGAGCGACATAAGCCGGATTTCTCTTTCCGAAATAAATCTCGACACAAGCCTCATCGAGCAGATTGCGGACTGCGACAAAAAGGAGCTCATTTCAATTTTAGAAGAATTCGACCGCCTCATGCTTTCACACCGCGACGACCAGTATCAGGATTTTGAGGGGAACGACCACAGGCTCGGTGAAAAGGAACTCTTTAAGTATGACAAAGGAGGAAACATCCATCCGGTTACGGGCGACAGATATTCGGTTCCGCGCAAAGTGGAAATGCTTCCGTTTCCGGAACTGTGGACTGACTTCTACAAGGGGCACATTAAAAGTCCCGTCGTCCTCATACAGCTTTTTGTGTTGAGATTCCTGTACAATCAGAAAAACGGATTCCTTTCGTCATTTCTAAAAAAATCAGACTCGGAACTGGAGTCCCCAAAAATCATCAGCGTCGAAAACATCCTCTTCGGAAAACTCTGCAAGGTAAATCCCGGGGAGTACGAATATTTTTTGCAGGACGAGAATATGTTCATGCACACTGCGTTCCATACTGTGATTCAGCATCTGATCGGATCTTTCTGCGACATCGATTTCTTCAAAAAAATCAGGAGAAGCCTCTACTGCAAGATTCTCAGGGATGTGCCAGCCGACTATTTGTGGTATCCGATGAAATCATCCGAAAAAAACATCGAGAAATTTACATTGGAATATGTGAGTGCATTCAAGGCCCTGCTCGGACTTCTTAACGGATACATCAATCTGGAAAAGGAAGAGGAAAAATCCGACGATGAATTTGCAAAATGGTTCAAGCTGAACTACGCGCTCGCACTCCATGCCGATTACGCGGAAAGGACAAAGGGACCCGACAGGATGGGACAGGTCTACAATCACGATAACGACGATCTGAACAATCTGAGTCCTGAGGATTATTTCCGCGCATACAAACTCGGACTGATAAATCTGGACTCGGTCTATTACGGAATCATCAAAATCAACACTGTCAGAAAGAGCTTAAGCCACAAGCCGTTCATTTTTTCCGCGGACGATGATTTTTTCAAAATCTACATGAAAATCCATGACACAATCATACAGAATGAGCTCAGGCGGGGCGATGAGGATTCCTCTTGCTCAGATTTCGTAAGCTCGCTCCGTGTCGTTTATGGGGCCGACAATGTTCTGCGTCTGATTCAGGGATTGGGAAGCACACCCTTCGAGCGGGGGCTTGTCGTCACGATTCAGAACAACATATATTATTATTATAAAATCCACATGGGAAGGACATACAATTTCTCTCATCTCATCGCGGCAAGCAGACCATCAAAGGATGATAGTGCGGAAAGGATGAGGGAGCTCGTCGCGAAATACAAAATCCCCGAGCAGAAACTTTTTGACCTTGCGATGTACAACACGAACTGGATTCCCATTCTGAGTGATGTTCTTTCGGTTCCCCGGCTTGAAAGCGGATGCTATTATTTTATCGCGCACATGAAGGAATCCTGGGGAGACAACAGGGACAAGAGCCGCATCGCAAAGTTTACTCCGCTCACGGTTGAGGAACTTGGAAAGGGTGCCTTTGACCTAGACTGGTTTACCGAAATCTACGCTGAGCTGGGCGAGGAGATTTTTGACAAGCTGTACCAGAGCGCGAAATATATTACCGACGGTGCAAGACATACACGAGCAAGAAAATTTGCGGACGCGGCACTTGGAAGGGTGACGGAAGATGAGCTTGAGGCAGAGATAAAACGGGCTCGCAACAAGGATCTTGTGATGAGCTATCCACTCATTCCGATTTTGGAAAAGGGAGATGATTTTAACGAAAGGATTCTTCACCGCTACGAGTTTTTGCAGGAGTTCAAAAAAGAAAGCAAACAGTTCGGAGCACAGAGAAGACAGAGCGAGGGAGAAGCCGTGGAGATTGCGTTGGAAAATCTCTCGCGTTCGGCAGGATACAGCGACGTGAACCGTCTGAACCTGAACATGGAAAGCGCTCTCATTGATAAAGTCCGTGAAGTTTTTGAATGGCAGAAAATTACGGGCGAAAAAGGCGAGTCATACGAAATCCGTGTTGCTGTAAGCGATGAGGGAAAGCCGTCCGTTGAATGCAGGAAAGAAGCGTCGGATAAAATCCTCAAAAGCCTCCCGGCTTCATTAAAGAAAATCGAGCGGTGCGGCTACATTCAGGACGTTCACAAAAGACTCAGGCAGCAGCATGAGCGTACAAGGAGCATGTTCGAAAACTTTATGACCGAGCAGATTTTGATTCCGGCAAATGAAATCGTCATGCTTTTGAAAAATCCTGTTGTGAGTCCGATTGTTTCCGCACTTGTCTTCATAGATGAAAATAAAAATACTGGATTTATTTCCGAGGAAAAGGGAAAAATCCTCCTTAGAGATTGGGACGGCTTAAAAAAATCTGTCGCAAAAGAAGACTCACTCCGTGTCGCACATGCCTACGACTTTTACATTGGAAAGAAGTGGCACGAATGGCAGAAAGCGATTTTTGAAAACAAAACCGTGCAGCCGTTCAAGCAGGTGTTCCGGGAGCTCTATGTAAAGCTTGATGAGGAGCTGGAAAAAGACAGGAGCCTCATGTTCGCTGGAAATCAGATTCAGCCGAGAAAAGCGGTGGCAGCATTGAAGAGCCGAAGGTGGATTGCAGATTATGAGTCTGGATTACAGAAAGTCTTTTACAAGCAGAATCTCATAGCGGAAATTTACGCTCAGGCAGACTGGTTCTCTCCCGCGGACATTGAATGTCCTTCCATTGAGTACGTCGCTTTTTACCCGAGGCGTTATGATGAAAAGAAAAACAACGTGGTAAAAATCCGTGACATGGACTGCATTTTGTATTCGGAGATTATGCGTGACGTGGATCTTGCGGTGAGCGTCGCACATGCAGGAAGCGTTGATCCTGAGACGAGCCATTCCACGATTGAGATGCGTCGTGCGGTCTGTGAGTTTACCCTGCCCCTCTTTAAGATTGACAACGTGCGCTTTGAAAAAAACTTCGCATTCATCAAGGGAAGCCGTGCGGAATACTCAGTGCATCTCGGAACAGGTCTCGTACACAAAACGGCGGGAGGAGCAATCAACATTGTGGCGGTACATTCACAGCAGAGGGGAAAACTTTTTCTTCCTTTTGTTGACGAGGATCCGAAGACTGCGGAAGTGCTCACAAAAATCCTCATGCTCGCAAGGGACGAAAAGATAAAGGATCCGTACATACTCGACCAGATAAATGCGGGCGTTTAGAAAAGGAAAAAGCGATGAAGATTTCAGTGAACGTAAAAAACATTGGCGCGCGGCGTGCTTCGGTAATCGAGAGCGACTTTGAGTTGCCGTATAATCCAGAGGACATTTCCACCGTGAGAGATTTTCTTGATGCGGTTACGGAAGTCTGTGTGGCCCGGTATAAAAAACGGCAGAGTGAGAGCGAGATTCTGAAAGTACTAAGCTTGGATCAGATTGATGAAAAATCTCTTTCGGGAAAAATCAGCTTCGGCGTAAACTACGGAACAAAATCCCCGGACGTGATCAAGGCAAAGGAAAACACAAGGCAATGCTATCTCGATGGAATTTTCGCGCTCTTCATTGACGGAAAGGAAATCAGCGGGGAGGACAAATCACTTCCCTTGGAAACTCCGCTTGAAATTCACGAAGGAAGTAATGTGACTTTTATCCGGCTCACGATGCTTGCGGGAAGGATGTGGTAATGACAACGGACCGCTCATTCCGTGCCAGCGATGCTACGACCGGGGTTTGATTGTGGAAAACGTTCCTTCACAAAAATCATAAACCTTGTTGTAAAAATCTTTTCCCTCCTCAAACGCAGCGTGACCCAATCCTTCGTAAATGAAAAGGGAGCTGTTTTTGATTGCATCGTGCAATTCGTGGGGGGCTTCATTTCCGACCGTGTTATCATGATCTCCTGCGACGATGAGAGTCGGACATGTGATTTTTGAAAGCTCTGGTCGCGCGTCGAATTTTAAAATCGCATCTGCGTTTCTTAAAAACCGTTCGTATGATTTTGGCTTCGTCAGTTTTGCCATGATTGGAAAGATTTTTCTGTTTTTCTCCAAATATTTTTCCGAATACATTTTTTCCGCGGTGTCCACCATCAAAGAAACATGGTCTCCTTTCTCCGCCATTTCAATCCAAGAGCTCACTGCATTTCTAACGACATCATTTGCATTCGGGGCCGTTACAGTCAGGATGAGTTTTTCAACCACATCTGGAAAATCTATCGCAATGTACTGCGAAATCATGCCGCCCTGCGACACTCCAAGAACACATGTTTTTTCTATGCCGAGTTCTTTCATCGCCGCGACTTGATCAGATGCCATCTGTCTTATGCCGTATCCTTCGGGCATTTTGTTTTTTCTGCTGAACATGTAGACCGTGTAATCTTTCAAAAATTTTTTGTAAGGACCCGCGAGCAAAAAAGCTTTTCCTTTTACCGTCGTAAGTCCGTCCGAAAGTCCGGGAATGACCACGAGTTTTTTCCTTCCCTTTCCGAAAGCCACATAATACATTTCCGTATCTCCAATCCGAACGCATCCGTTTATTTTTTTAGCCATTCGCTTACCTCCTTCATTTTTCCTCCCATCATCGCGATTATTGAGTCCGAAAGACAGTCAAACATTTCTTTCGGTTTGTATTTGTTTTTAAGATGATTCGCTCCATAACATTCCGAGAGAACAAAACCGGTCTGAATCCCGTGATAGCTTATGATTATGAACTGGATGATTTGGTCCACAGTTTTTACCGGCCTCAATTTTTTTACGCTGAGAATTTTTTTTAGATATTGCTCCATGACCTGAGCAAGATAGAGAAGCGGACTTTGTGTGTCCACATCAAGTTTTTTTGCAATGCGGCTGACTCTTTCCGGCTCACTCATTGCAAGCATGTCAGAGTAAAGCGAAATTTTTATGACATCGGTTCCGGAGTCAATCATTTGTTGTGAAAGCATCCCGCAAATCTCACGTATGACGGATTTCCATCTGCTGATTTTTGACTCGTTTGATTCTATTATGGCATCGAGCTTTTCATCAAGTTTGTTTTGCAAGTTGATTTTGATTACAAGGTCCCGAAGCACTTCATCCAGGTCTTTGTAGTATTTGTAGATTAGTCCATGCGAAAATCCTGTTTCATCGATTATGTCTTTCATGACAACGGACGTGATGGGCTTTTTCGAACAGACCCTGAATGCGGCATCAACAATTTCATTTTTCTTATTTTCGAAATACTCGTCGCTCACCTTCGGCATAAAATCACCTCGTGGATTAAAAATGACACAGTGTCATTATAACATAAAAATGACATGGTGTCAATTATTTTTTTTGATCGCACTGAGCAAACCTCATGTCGTTACCAGACTTAGCTTCTGGTCATTATCGGAGTAGACTTCTTGTCATTATCGGACTTAGCTTCTTGTCATTATCGGACTTGATCCGATAATCCCTATTGGGAAGAGATTGCCGTGTCGAGCACGGCAATGACAGGGATGCACAATGGCAATGACAGGGGGGCACAAGGGCAATGGCATGAAGTCACAAGGGCGATGAGAGGCTTATGTAAAATTTTAAATTCTATCCAAGTTTTTTTCAAATTCCTCTTGAAATCAATTTTTAATCACATTATCCTTGTTTTCAAGGACGTCCAAAATCAAAGAAAACAAACGAGGTTTTTATGAACAAAAATGAACTGCATGATTTTATCAGCCTAAGACAGCCGAACATCTGCCAGATAGTTGCGGTCAAAGACGGTCGGGAAGTTTACAGCGACACATGGAATGATTATACGGAAACTGATTGCGTCCATGTCATGTCCGTCACAAAAAGCGTGATGGCACTTCTAGTTGGAATCGCACTGGACAAGGGACAGATTGGCAGCGTGGATGACAAGGTTTTGGACTACTTTCCTGAGTATAAGGTGAAGCGCGGGGAAAAGACAATCTACGACGTGACAATCAAGCATCTTTTGACGATGAGGGCTCCGTACAAAGGAAAAGGGGATCCTTGGTCAAAGGTTTGCTCAAGCGAAAACTGGACTTACACTTCGCTTGATTTTCTTGGAGGACGCAAGGGACTTACCGGTGAGTTCTGCTACAGCTCCGTCTGCCTCCACATCCTCTCGGGGATTTTATACAAGGCCACAAAGATGAAGACGGTGGACTATGCGAACAAATATCTTTTTGAGCCGCTTGGAATTCCCGACCACAAAATCTACACGGCAAAGAGCGCCCAGGAGCACAGGGAGTTTACAATCAGCAAACTTCCCAAGGAAAACGTGTGGTTCAGTGACCGCGAGGGATTGGGAACTCCGGGGTACGGACTTTGTTTTTGCGCGCGTGACATGGCAAGGCTCGGACAACTTTGTTTGGACAAGGGGATGTATGAAGGAAAGAGGATTGTCTCTCAAGCTTGGATTGAGGAAATGACAGATGCACGCAAGGTTGAGGGAAAACACTTCCGTGGAATGGACTACGGCTATCTCTGGTGGATTGTTGACCGGGAGAAAAAAATCTATGCGGCGATCGGAAACAGCGGAAACGTGATTTACGTCAACCCGGAAAAAAATCTTGTCGTGGCGGTCGCGTCATATTTTAAGCCGACCATTTTCGACAGGGTGGATTTTATCCGGGAGCACATCGAGCCCTTTGTCTGCGGTAAATAAAATCAGTAGATTTTAATCTGAAGATTTTAATCGGTAGATTTTAATCTGAAGATTATCCTTCGTGGGGCGTGTAGCAGATTACGCTGTCGGTCTGGCTGTAGTGCTTTCCTTTTTCAAGCGCGAACTGATGCTGCCGTCCTGCACCGCCGAACCATTCGTAGGGCTTGTCGTCTTGTGTCTTGCCTTCACAGATTTCCACGGCTCCCTGTCTCAGGCACCTCATCAGCGAGATGTCGTCAAAATCTCTTGCGTGACCGTGCAGGATAAAATCCGCCTCCTTTTCCAGGAACATGACGCTATCGAGGGACTTTACAAAATCTTCCATTTTAAGCGCGCCGTCCACCTGCATCCACAGATGATGATTGATTCCGTCGCCGGTAAAAAGAATCCTGTCCTCCTTCAAAAGCAAAAGGATTCCGCCCGGTGTGTGTCCGGGAAGATTGTAGATTTCCAGAGTTTTTCCTCCAAGCTCAATCACGTCTCCGCCTTTGATGGGCTTAAAGGGTGGCATAAAAAATCCGAGCTTCTTGCACTCCTTTTCAAACTCAGGAAGCTTCACAAAAGATTCCGCCAGCTCATTGTCCGCGGGATTCATATACGCCTCATCAAAATAGATGTTTCCGAAAATGTGATCGGGATGTCCGTGGGTGTTCACGACGATTATGGGCTTGTCGGTAATTTTCCTGACCGCCTCATGAAGATTGTTGAAACCGTTCATCGTGTCAATCACGCAGACTTTTTTCTCTCCGACCACAACATAACCGGACACCTCATGCGCTTCATCCATAAGATAGATGTTTGGCCTGAGCTCCCTCACGAACAAATCTCTTTCCATAAACGCTCCTTACAAACCTTTAATCAACAAAAACAGTATACCACAAATTCTTTTGCCTGTGTAACGGTGGTGCGTGCCGGGTGCGGAAATCCTGGATATTTGAAATCTACGCGGAAAGATGTATAATGGAATTATGCGGGGATTTGTGATGTTTCTGAGATGATTTACGGAAACAAACCGACTGACGGTGAATTTTTATTAGTGCGGAGGATTCAATCCCCCGACGATCTGCATCGAGTGTTGGTGCTTAAGGACTTACCCCCTAGCACATCCACCCCAATCCGTTCTATACTATAATCATGGAAGCTCTTTTTTTAGACACACGGATTTTAGACAAAACTTGCCGGGAGAAATTTCATCTCAGCGAGGACTGCATGATGGAAAATGCGGCGGCGGGACTTGAGGATGCCGTCATGGATTCCCTTGGTGAAAATAAAAAATCGCGCGTTCTCATTTTGTGCGGGAGCGGAAACAACGGTGCGGACGGATATGCCCTTGCTCGAAAACTCGTATCTTCCAAAATCTCCGTGTCGGTCGCAATCTGTGGCGAGCTCAAATCCGAGCTTTGCAAGATTCAAAAATCCAGGGCAGAAAACACACCGGTGGAATTTCTCACGCTCGAAAAATCGCTCGATTATATAGAAGAAAATCAACAGGCCTTCGACCTGATTGTGGACTGCATTTTCGGAAGCGGATTCCACGGCTCTCTCCCGGATGGCATTTCCAAGCTGATTGAAAAAATCAACTCGCTTGAGGCATTCCGAATCTCCTGCGACATCCCTTCAGGACTTGACTCGCTCGGTAATTTTTCGGGGACGGTTTTTCACGCGGATCTCACTGTGACGATGGGAGCCCTGAAACTTGCGCTCGTAAGTGATTGTGCGAAAGATTGCACCGGTGAAATCCAGCTTGTGAATCTTGGCGTTCAAAGGGAACTTTTTGAAACTTGCGTCCCGGATGATGAGAATGAAAACAAGTTTTTTCTTCTTACCGAAAGCGACCTGTGTTTTCCATTCCGAAACAAGCAGAACGTGAACAAGGGAAATTTCGGTCACGCGGTTTTTATCGGCGGCGAGAAAATCGGGGCGGGGGTCATTGCTTCCTCGGCTGCCCTCAGACTCGGAGCTGGACTTGTGAGTCTTGTTGATTTTAAAAATCAAAACAGATGCGGAGACAAAATCACCTTGGGCGAAAACGGTGAGTGGAAAGAGGACGGAATCATTCCCTATGAAATCATGTGCGCGAAAGAAATGCCGGAAAACACAAAGTCTGTCGCTATTGGAATGGGGCTCGGGAGGGACGCGGAGATTTCATCCTACGAAAAATGGATGGAAACTCACCCGGCGATTCCAACTGTCTTTGACGCGGACATTTTTTACAATAAGTCATTCGAAAGGATTTTAAAAAAACGAAGCGATGAAAAATCAAGTACGGTCCTGACACCGCACCCCAAAGAATTTTCCGTGCTTCTTGAAAACTGTGGTCTTGGAAAATATTCCGTCGCGGAAATCCTTCGGGACAAAATCAGCCTCGTGGAAAAATTCTGCGCTTCATTTCCGAACGTCATCCTTCTTTTAAAGGGAGCCACCGTTTTGATTGCTCAAAAAAAATCTGGAGAAAAAACGCAGATGTTTTTCAATCCGCATGGAACAAACGCTCTTTCAAAGGCGGGAAGCGGCGATGTCCTTGACGGTCTGATTGCATCCCTTTTGGCTCAGGGCTACGAAACTTTGGACGCGGTAAAATCAGCCTCATTGATTCACGCGCTCGCATCAAAAAAAATCACCCCGGATTTTTCCATGACACCATTTTCGCTTATGCGCGCCATACAGGCCATTTCTTTTTTATAATTGATTAACCACAAAAGTCATTCCCGTGCCCCGACGCGGGAATCTCTAGCAAAAGTGATTGCAGGACCGAGCCCGACAATGACAAGGGCTTATAAAACTCGAAATTGAGTCTACAAATTAATCGACTATAAAATATTGTTTTATTACAGATTTTTTATCCGGATTTGTATAACAAATTTAAGGAAAAACGGTTATAATATATGTATGAAACGGAAGAGATTGTTTTTTGGCTTGTTGATAAGCCTGGCATTTGGAATTTCACGGACGTTCGCGGCGGAGAGTTTGGAAAAATTGCTCTCGGGATATCTTTCGAATGACATGCAGCTTCGTGAGCTTTCCATTGAAATGAAAAGGACGCTTTTGGAAAATGAAATCAGCGGAATTCAAAACGGATTCAGCTTTAAAATTTCCACGGGCACAATCACCTTTGTTCTGGGAAGCGACGCTTATGTAAAATTCACGCCGTCCCTTTCCCTTGCACTTCCAGAGACACGAAACCTCAACATCTCGCTTTCTTCATCCATACTTTTTGACTCCCTTGATTCCACCGACACTTTTTCAAACACAAGTCTGAAAGCTTCCATAGACATAATATCAAACAGCGCGAAGGAAAGGGAGATTGAGAAAATCAAGACGCAGAGAAAAATCCTTGAGGCGAAGAGAAATCTCCAGAACGGATTTTTAAATGCCGAGACTGAGTTTTACAAAACGCTCCAGAGCCTTTATCAGATGCAGGCAAAAATCGTGACGCTCGAAAAAAATCTTTACGACGACAAGCTCACTTTGGAGCAGCTTACCGCGCAGGGATACCGCTCCAATTCCACGAAGTACCGGACTGCGAGCATGAACGTAAAATCCGATGAGAACGACATCAAAATCCAGACGAGGGAACTGAACCGTGAGACTCATATTTTTGCGGCTAAATGCGGAGTGGAAACTGATTTTGAAAATCCTGCTGATTTTCTTCCCGACGACATTCCCGAAGTCTCTCCCGTAAGCATCCGTGATTTTTCAAGCGACAATTATGTTAAGACCGAAAGCGCGAAATGGACGCAATACATCAACAGTCTTGAGCGTGAGGCTGACAGCGCAATCACATTGAAGGGAAACGCAGGATTCACTTTCAACAACGAAAGGACGAGCTCGCACACAGTTGATTTGGGCTCCGACTTTACTTGGAACAACACGGGACTTACCGTGAGCGCGGGTGCAAATCTTCCGGTCGGATCAGACTCATTCACTCCGGTTTTTACGCTCGGCATTTCCGTGGACCCGAACGCTTTCCGCACGGTGGATTTGAACAATCAGATTCGGGATTTGGAAATTGAAAAGGAAAACAACGACATCACAAACGCACAGACGGCATTCCGAACGGCGGTGGTCGCGCAAAGGACGGAGCTTTCAAACTTGCAATGGGAAAAATCAACTTACGCGGAGTCGCTCGACATGTACACAACGCTTGAGGCAGACATGGCAAAATATTACAAGCAGGGTTACGTCACACAAAGCGAGTACAAGAGCAGCCAGGTGAACAAAGAAAACTACAGAATCAAATGCATCATCAACAGGATTGATTTTCTGATTTACAACAACAGCACGAAGGCACTTTTTGTCCGGGATGACGAATTCATTTCGAATGAAAAAACTGGGGAGGCACAGGATGAGAAAAAATAAAAAACGGCAGATGGAAAACACAACGCAAAAAAGTAATGAGGCAATCCCGCTCCCGGACTCTTTGCCCAGAGCAAAAAAGATGCCCGTCCTCTTGAAAATATTTTTGGTCCTCCTGATTTTGGGAGCCATAACTTTCGGAGTTCTGATTGGTCTTCGTAAATATCTTTCGTCGAAGAAAACGAACAACACGACTTACACGGTTACGAAGGAAGTTTATGAGAACGTGATTGAAGTCTCTGGGGTCGTCTCTTCGGCACAGTCACAAACTTTGCAGGCTCTTTCCGACGGAACTGTCGTGGGTGTTTACGTGAAGCAGGGAGACACCGTAAAAAAAGGAGATTTGATTATACAGCTTGATGACTCCACTGAACTCTACAATCTTGCAAAGCATGATTACGAGACTGAGACCGTGCGGATAACCGGATCGTGGCGGGAATATCAGCTTAAACTGACACAGAGAAATTCGCTGGTTCAAAAAATCGCCGAGAGAAAAGTCACAGCAACTTTTGACGGAATCATCGCGGACATAAGTGCGGCTGTGGGCGACTCTCTTGCGGCGAAGGACAACGTGGGGACTCTCGTGGACAACTCATATCTTACGGCGGAAGTTGAGGTCGCGGAAACGGACATCGGTAAACTTGAGGTGGGTCAGGAAGTTGATTTTAAATTCGCTGCGAGCAAGGAAGACGTAAAGGGATATGTCGTGGGATGGCCTGCGCTTGGAACCGTCACAAACAGGGGAGCTACGGTCGTAAAAGTGAAGCTCCGCATCGACGAATATCCTGATGATATCTTACCCAACTTTTCTTTCTCAGGCAAAATCAAAATCGCACCCGACGAGGAATATCTGATTGTCTCGCGTTATGCCGTGGGAAGAGAAAACGGACAGGCTTACGTGGAGGTCGCATCGAGCGGACAAAAAATCAACGTGAAAGTGCAGCCCTATGACAAGGACTATGTGAAAATCACTGAGGGACTTTCGGGCGGAGAGATTTTAAAACAACTCACGGATCCAAGCACGTCGGGAATGCAGAGGCGGAACAACGGCGGAAACAGACAGAGTGGCGGAATGCCGGCGGGCGGATTCGGTGCTCCTCCTGGAATGGGAAGATAGGCATGGGAGAGTGATTATGAGCGACTCTGTAATTACTTTGGAGGACGTAAAGCGCGTTTACTCAATCGGCGAAAACCAGGTCTATGCTTTGCGGGGAGTTTCCTTCAACATCTGCCAGGGAGAATTCGTCACGATTATGGGACCTTCCGGCTCAGG
>ODAI011831312.1_pt1 | contig 14054 bp, 13 predicted proteins | sample 1539321 | NCBI WGS metagenome assembly ODAI01 (sample SAMN02144231, study PRJEB22623) | gut metagenome | biome: sheep rumen | host: Ovis aries | place: New Zealand
GCTTCTGCTCAAAGCAGGAAGTACAGTAATATGAATCGATCTGTAAGAAGTGATTCTTCCTATGCAGGTGAGCAAAGAAGCGCAAGAAGTAGTTCTGTCTCTTCAGGCGCTCAAAGAGCTGCAAGAAATAATGCTGTACATACCAATGCACAAAAAACTTCAAGAAGCACTTCCCAGGAAAGGGCTGTAAGACAGCGTTCTGCTGCTGAGCAGGCAAGACGTGCTGCCGCTGAACAGACAAGACGTGCTGCCGCTGCTAATGCTTCTTCCAAGTCACAAAAAGCCACAAGAAAAAGCGGTAAGTCTAAAAAGACATTAAAGAAAGATATTTTTGCAATTATCCTGCTTGCACTTCAGGCTGTTCTTTCAATTGCTTTGATCATTGTTTTAACCATCCTCGATGTGCTGCCGGCAGGACTGTTTATCGTTTTAGTTGTCGTTCTCATCATCCTTTGGCTCCTGGTCTTTTTCAGCCAGTTAAAGCGATATAAAAAGTTGCCTATAATTGGAAAGATCTTCTCAATCATCCTCTGCATTGTTTTGCTCGTAGGCAATTACTATGTCATTATCACGAACAAAGCAATTGATAAGGTGTCTGAAGATGTTGCATATGATATCGACTATATCGATGTCGTTGTTATGGCAAATGATCCTGCTAAAAAGATAAAGGATGCAGCCGATTATACCTTTGGTACGCAAGCAACTTTCCAGCCAATCAATTTAAATACTGCACTTACCGAAATTGACGAAGAGATTGGTAAGGAACCTAAGACAAAAGACTATACTTCTGCTCTAAATCAGGCAGATGCCCTCTATTCCGGCGAAGTCAAGGCAATTATCTACAACCGTGACTTCTTAACAGCAATTGAAGAAAAACATGAAAAATTCCAGGAAGAGACCCGTGTGATCAAAACGATCACGATCAAGGAACAGGTTGACATTAAGTCAGGCAGCAATGTCGACGTTACAACCCAGCCATTCCTCTTCTATATCAGCGGAAATGATGAATATGGTGAGATTTCCATCTCAGGCCGTTCTGACGTAAATATGCTGATCGCAGTCAATCCGGTCTCCCGTCAGGTACTGATGATCAACACTCCTCGTGACTACTATGTTGAACTTCCGGGTGTATCAGGCGGTATGCGAGATAAGCTGACACATGCCGGTGTCTACGGCGTTGACTGCCAGGTTGACACAATGAGTACTCTTTATGGATATGACATTGATTATTACTGCAAGGTCAACTTCTCGTCCCTCATCGATATCATTGATGCTTTAGGCGGAATTGACCTGTACAACCCATATGAATTCGGATTTTCCTATAGTGACAGTATTTATCCGGAAGGTAACATTCATCTTGCAGGATGGCAGGCTCTTGAATATTGCCGTGAAAGAGAAAGCCTTGAAGACGGAGACAATGAGCGTGGACGTCACCAGCAGATGGTTATTGAAGCGATCATTAATAAGCTCCTCTCCTCTGCCGGATTTACAGCTTATGCACAGCTGATCAAAACATTAGAGAAATGCTGTATCACGAATATGCCGAAAAGCAGTATTTCTGCTCTTGTTAAAAAACAGCTTGCTGAAGGCGGCGGCTGGAACATTGTAAAAGCAAGTTCTGAAGGCGGCGGACTCATTCAGGCAACCTACTCCATGGGTGAGATGGGACTGTACGTTTGCATGCCGTATGCACAGTCGATCCGTAATGTACAGGAAATGCTGAGAGCCCTTTATGCTGGCGAAGAAGTTGTTGCTCTTCAGATGAAAGAAGAAGGCGATGATTATACTTATATCGCTGAACCGGGTCCAGTCCCTGAAGTAGCCGGAGATGAGGAAGAAGAGCCGACGGAAACTACTACTGCAGCCACTCCTGCGGCAGATACGAGTGTAGATACCAGTGGCGACACAGCTGGAGATACCGGCGGTGGCGGTGAAGGTACTGCTGGCGAAGATACCGGCGGCGGTGAAGGTACCGGCGGTGACACAGGCGGAGATACCGGTGGTGACACAGGCGGAGATACCGGCGGCACCACAAATAATGTCGACGGCTGATCATACAAAATAAAAAGACGCTATTTCCATATTCGGGAAACAGCGTCTTTCTTTTATATTCGAATCTGACTAATTAAACTAAATCAATAATCCCCTTTTCTTCCAGAATCGCAAGGACAACAAAAGCTCCTATTACTACAAAAGAAACTCCAAGCGCAGAATATTTTTTGATCTGTTTTGCTTTTTTCTTTTTCATAATATCCGCTCCTTCTCTACTTTGTTCCAGTAGAACCAAAGCCGCCCTCTCCTCTTTGGGTCTCATTCAGTTCCTCAACCGGATTCCATTCTGCACCTAAAAACGGGGTGATCACAAGCTGGGCGATCCGCTCGCCATGTTCGATCACTCTGGCTTCCTTTGAATGATTAAACAGCGATACCATGACTTCTCCGCGATAGTCTGCATCGACAACACCAACTTTATTAGATGGCGCGAGACCCTTCTTCGTTGCAAGACCGCTCCTTGCGTAAATAAGGCCTGCATAACCGACCGGAATTTCCATTGCAAGACCTGTATGGATCAGCACAGCCTCTCCTGGTTCGATTGTTACGGCTTCCTCAAGGCAGGCATAAAGATCTGCCCCTGCGCTGAATTCACTTCCGTATGTCGGAAGGATTGCTTTATCATCTAATTTTTTAACATTGACTGTTGCTTTCATGTGTTAAGGCTTACTCCTTGTTTGTTTTATTTATCTATCATACAGGATAATACCAGCTCCTGCATCTTTTTCTTATTCCGGACGGACACGTACGAGAAGCAGTCTTCCGTTACCAACCTTGATCTTTGTGGTTTGTCCAGGGAGTGGCTCATTACTTACAACATACTGCCAATCTGTATCGATTTCCGCATCCTGGATCTCATATTTGGCATTTGTGATCGTAATATCTTCTGCAACGCCTGTGATATTGAGCAAGGAAAAGTACTGCCAGAAATCATCTACTTCAGCGATCTTGTCTGATACGATCTCCATCTCAGAATAATCGTCTACGATCTTTGCTTTCTTTCCCATGGTATCAAGCATCAGCAAGATGGAAACATTTCCAAGCGTATGATCCAGACGTGCGCCAACAACACCAAGTAAAAGAAAATCTTCAAAGCCGCGGCCTAACGCTTCTTTTACTGCGAAGACAGTGTCGGTATCATTTTTAATCGTCGGAAGTACGATCGTTTCAACATCCAGATTCGGATTTTCATGAGAATCAAAATCACCAACAATGAGGTCAGGTCTTCGTTCCAGAGCATCCATATGTTTTAAGCCACAGTCACAATAAACGACATAATCATCTTCGTTTAGGTAGCTGCGTACAAACTCGTAATCCGCAATTCCTGCTCCGCCAACAATTACACATCGTTTCATATTCTGTCACCTTCTTCCAAATGTTAATTTTATTATAGCACAATCTGAAAGCCTCAAACAATCCATTCGGAAAAAGCACATACAAAGAGCAGCCGCTCAAGCGGCTGCCCCCCTACTAACAATGATTGAAAGATTGATCTTTAGTTTTGTTGTAATGGCGGTGCAGGAAGTGGTTCAATGCCTTCTGAGATTTCCGCTTTCACCTGTCTGATCCTGTCTTTGTGTTCTTTGACAGCCTTAAACGGTGCCCGCTGTTTAACATGGACTTCCTCTTCATTCGGATTGTCATTCAGCCTGCAAAGCTCTGCGCCGCCATCCCAGGCAACATACATCTTACCTTCCTCAGAGAAACGAACATCTCCCTGAATATTACAGACCGGACAGCGTACTCTGTTTCCGTTTAGCTGAAGAACATCTCCATGACATACCGGGCAGAATTCCGGATTATCTTCTCCACCCCTGTAATACGGCTCATCCTGATGGTTTAAAGCCTCTGCCATTCGTCTTCCCAAAAGGCCGGCTCTTTCGATTGAATCATCCAGAAGTGCCACATAATCTTTTGCAGAACAAAACTGAACTACCATCTGGTCTACCAGGTTCATCTGGCTTCCGCAAAGCTCAACAGCCGTAAAGTTTAACATCGGTTTAATAAGATTCGTCATATCACTTCCGCCGACAGCAATCGTCGCACAGAGAGTGTGCTGCTGCCCTGCGATTTCATGATGCTTTGCAAAGTTTTTCGCGTGGATGCGGTTTAAGAGAACCAAAAGAATACCCGGAACCGTCAGATTGTAGATGGAAGTTGAAAGGATGATTCCATCTGCCTCTTTGACCTTATCTACGATATAAGACAGATGATCGCTGTCTTCTTTATAGCAGCAGAAATAGCCGTTTTCCGGGAATCTGCCATTTGGCCAGTTATCCGAATTAGAGCAAAGCTCACACCCGGTGCAAGGATTGATCTTATGTTCCTGTAATCTTAAGTACTCAACGTCAAATCCTTCTTTTTTTGCTTCCTTCAGCGCCTTTTTCAATAACAGCTCTGAATTTCCGTCTTTTCTTCCGCAACTGATTCCAAGTATTTTCATTCTTCTGACTCCTAAGTTCTCGCATTCATTAAACAATAAAGACTCAATATAACAATGTTATTATAATTTGCATCTTTCAAGTTTGGAAACAACAAATCCATGTTTTACAGGTTCCATTCTATAGAGGGACCCGGCAGGCTGCGAACAACCTGCCGGGATTATGGAAAACACAAACGATTATACGATTGCGTTTTTCTCGTCGAACTGACGTCCTCGTTTTGCATCCAGATCTTTTCTCATCTGAAGCATATCTTCTTTCTTAACTGAATTGATGACAAAGAAGCCGATCAGAGAAAGAATAACAAAAATCGTCGGAATCAAAGGATAGATCAGGCGGATACCTGCTGCAGCTTCCGCGGTCTGCTCAAGTGCGCCCTCTTTGTATCCGACCCAGGTAAGCGCTGCAGTTACCAGGAAAGTTGCAACACCCATACCAAGTTTCTGGAAGAAGGAGATGGCTGCGGAAACCATACCCGGTGCCCGGACTCCATACTTCCATTCACCCCAGTCAACAGCATCCGGAATGGATCTGAAGATGATATTGCTGAACAGGATGATTCCGGCCTGGAAGAAGCACTGTGCAATTGTAAGAACAGTGACATTCTTCATTGCAAGGAATGTTACGACCCAGCAAATGATGACGATGGCTCCGGAAATGAAGTAAAGTGCATTTCTTCCAAGTTTCTGTGTCAGGACCGGTCCCACAGTGATGTTGAATGCAGAACCTGCAATCGTTGCAATCGTCATTACTGTTGCGATAACGATTGGATTGCCGACATAGTATGTGTAAAAATAGGATGTTAACGTCGTTGTTGCTGTTGCCAGCATGAAATTGAACATGTTGATCAGCAACGCACCCCAAAGCATCTTGTTGCCTTTAAATACTTTGAATTCATCTTTCAGTTTCAGCTTCTCCGCCGGATTATCAACAGTTACAGAATCCTGCTCCCAGGCTGCAAGCGTGGAACGCTCTTTACTGGTGACTGCTGAATAAATAGCGGTAACGAGGCAGAAACCAGCAATAATGATGGAGGTCCACATGAAACCTTTTCTTTCCATCAGGTTATTGTCTCCTAATCCAAGAATCAGGTTGATGCCCATATAGGAGATCAAAATACCTGTGACAGCCATAGAAATATGACGCCAGGTGATCATAGTTCTCTTCTCCTTCGGATCATCCGTGCAGACTGCTGTCTGTGCGGATAGCCACTGATAGTTTACGGTTGCAAAGATGGAACCGAACAGGATGTACATAATATAAGCCCATAGGACTGCAGTCGCACTACCTGTACCAATTCCACCCGGAACCGTAAATACCAGAACAAAGGAAATGGCTGTCGGGATCAGTGATCCAACATACCATGGTTTGAATTTACCCATCTTATTCTTTTTTGTTCTGTCAGCAAGCATTCCGAATCCTAGATCTGTAAATGCATCAATGATACGACACACAAGTGTCAAAGTACCGATTGTAAGAGCCGGAATTCCAATGGTGGTTGTGAAATACAAAACCATGTAGGATGCAATAAATGTATTCTCCATGGAATAACTCATTTCACCCAATGCATAACCCAGATGATGATACCATTTCATTTTACTAGTGGTTCCCATGATAAATACCTCTCTTCTTTATTGTGATTGTGTGAAAACAAATAACAAACGATCTACTTTTGCTTACTTGGAGGTTTAATCAGAAACTCCTTCTCTAATGTTTTATAAGCCTGTCTGTTTTCTTTAATTTGCGGAAGCTTATCCTGTATCGTTTTCGCAACCTCAAAAACCTCATCGTCATGATCTTTTAGGCCCTGGAACAGGTGTCTGGAATGGCTCATCGCCTCTTCCGTGAAAGTGAATTTCACTTTCCCATCCTCTACGCTCACTTTTCCGTCAATACCACAGACTGCGCAGGAAACCTTATCAGAATCCGGATAGAACATCATCAGATTCTGATGACACATCGGACAATATCCTTCGTCTCCGTAATATGGTTTTTTGTGATCGATCGCATCATTTAATTCATAAGGAACATCCACCTCAAAGCTTTTAACCATATTGCGGCCAAGCTGCCGTGCCCGTTCAATCAGGTCCGGATAAATCGTTGCAGCCCCATCTTCTGCAACTCCTGTCACATTCATCTGGTCACAGACGTTAAACTGTGCTGAGAACATCATTGTTTGTATGCTGGCAAGACAAAGAGATACCCAGTGCTCTGTAGTTGCTCCACCAACTGAGATCATAGCTCCGACTTTTCTTCGAAAGATCCGCTCATCGACCTCAAAGTCTCCAAAGCGGGAAGTAAAATCATTGACCTGCATCTGCTTCATCTTCCAGTTGCATGCAATATCGACTCTCGGTCCCATGATGCGGTCACGGATTGCGATCAATTGTCCCGGTGGGGTCAGGGAATAACAGGGAGCAGCTAGAAGGAATCCGTCTGCATCAAATATTTTGTTATAAAGCCATGCAGAATCATCTTTATAAATACAATGCTCCGGCCCCTTCATAACGACCGGACAAGGCCAGCATACTGCGCAGGAATGGATTTCAAGATCCAACATGCGGATCATTTCAACTTCTGCACCCAGCTCTTTTGCAGCATTCAGTGCCTCCATCGTCAATATCTCGCAATTGGCATTTCTTCTTCCTGCAGATAAAGCAACTATTTTCATACCACACTCTCCTCTCTTTTTATTATTCACTGTTACCAAAGGGATGCCGGCAATTTTATATCAATACATCGTTTCGGACAATTCATCCAACAGATGCCGCAGAACCAGCACTCTCCTTCATATTTGAGGTAAGGATATCCCTCTTCATTCACTGCAAGGACATCTTCCGGGCAATTGTCATAGCATTTCATGCACTTGATACATTTTTCATTATCAATCTTTACGACTTTCATTTTTTATTTGCCCTCCTCTAAATACTCTTGCTTCAGCTCCGGTGCACGCATCAGCTCAATCGTATCCTTTCCATCAACCAGACGGCAGATGGAAATATGATTATCATTCTCCGGATTCCGCTCTGGATAATCGTTTCGGATAAAGTTACCTCTTGATTCTTTTCTTTCCATGCAAGCCTTGATATGAAGGACGCTGCCGTCAAAAATATTTCTGACTTCAATGCAGCGCATCAGATCATGTGGCGTTTTTGCCATCAGGTGTGGCATAAAATGGTTCTTTAAAGAGCCCAGCCTCTTCAGGCCTTCTTTCAGCTTTCCTTCTGACATATGCATTCCAACATAACGGTCATTGATATATCGGATCGAGCTTTCCATTTCCATCGGCTCCGTTCCGTCTTCTTCAAAGATTGGTGCATAAACTTCATCAATCACATCCTGAACATGTGCATAATCGATGACCGGTTCTGGTGCTGCTGCACAATAGTCTTTCATCTGATCGCCGACAGACAGTCCGCTTATGATCGCAGCACCGCTTCCTCCAAGTCCTAAGACCGTATCGCCTCCGCAGTAAAGACCTTCCACATCTGTTTTGAAATTCTCATCCGTATAAACACCGGAAAGTCCATAGAATCCAAAACGGCGGTTTTCCATCAACTCATATCTGTGACTCTTCGGATTAAAACCTCTCTGTCCTCCCAAATATAAGGAAACAAAACGTTCGTCTGCAATGCAGACCTCGTTTCTCCGCTGATAAACATCATTAAAATGTTCAATCGTACAATAGATCGGATCGAGCCCAGCTTTTTCAATCTCGTCATACATCTTTGCCGTCGGAAACGGAATCGGTTCCCCTTTTGCATTCATCCACTGACCACGTATGCCGTCTCCATGATCGATTGAGCCGAATGGGATCGTGATATCATCGCGGATCCGATAGTTCCAGCTCGTTGCGATATCCATATTGCAAAGACCAGCACCCACTTTATAGCAAGCATTGAATCCGTCACCAGAGATTGAACTCGGATGGCCATGATAACGCATCTTATATTTCCAGTGCATGGGTGTTTCAGATGTATAGTTTCTGGCGAGGTTGCAGGTCGATACCATAACGGCTTTCGCCTTAACAATACTGAATTCGCCGGTGCGGACGTTGAACGCCGTAGCTCCACATACTTTCCCGTTAGGATCTGTCAGCAGGTCAACCATCATCGTACGGTTTAAAAGTAAAGCGCCTGATTCCTGAACTTTCTTCGCCATAATAGGTTTCATATCCAACCAGTGCACGCCGATCATGATCTTCTTGCCGAACCATCCATTCCTCACCCAGTGATAATCATCGGTATCTTCCCAGCGCATCGGAAATCCCCAGCGGTTCATGTGATCGAGAGCCCACCAACTCCTTGCTCCAAGAATATAGCCTACATTCGGATTCATTAAAGCGCCCGGGCCTCCTAACAGTTCATGGCGACCCATAAAGAACTTCATGTAATCTAGATTGCTGACGCCTTCTCTCGGGAAATCATGCACATGATCCATGCCCATTCCGGAGTGGCCGCTTCTTGCAGCATTCGCCTTTTCTAATACAATGGTTTTGACACCATTCTCTGCAGCTTTGATTGCCGCAGAACAACCGGCGTCTCCGCCGCCAACAACCAGGAAGTCGCATTCATAAACTTTCACTTCTTTTGCATTTGGTTTTGTGATCATCTATTTGCCCTTCCTTTCTTCCATAAACTTGTCCCAATTTGCATTCGTTTTTGCAGCAATATCTTCATATGCATCGATTGCTTTCTGTTCAAACTCCACGTCTCCATACCTGCAGGTACGTACATAATCCGGTTTCACAAGCACAAGGGCATCATGATAACTGATGTCGAGTTCTTCTGCTTTTTCGCGGACCAGCTTAAATAACGGGAATTCAAAATTTTCTTCTTCGTATACTCCACCGCCGTAATTATCGCCCATATTCGTTCCCTTTCTGATTATTTTTCTAATTCAATTTTATGAAGGATAAAACTGTTTGGGAAACAAAACTAAAAAAAATACCGACAACATAAAAGTTGTCAGCAAAAAAGAATCATTGTATGATTAAGACATTAATAAACAGAAAGAATAAAGTACGGAATGAACAAAAAGAACCTGGTTGACACCTTTCTGTGTGTGTCAAAAACTCTGAATTTTCGTAAAGCCGCCACAGAGCTTGGGATTTCTCAGCAGGCGGTCAGCAAGAATATCTCCCGTTTGGAAGCAAACCTGGGCTTTTCTTTGCTGTACCGTGATACCCATTCTGTTGCTCTGACAGAATATGGCAAGGATTTTCTGGTCATTAACAGTGATTACACAAAAAAACTCAGCGAATTAAGAACGCGTTTTCAGACGAATAATAACACTTGTCTGATCGAAACCATCCAGCCAAAAGAATTCGCTCCAGTCCATGATCTTAAATCGCTTCATATCGAGGAAACAGATACGGAACTCCTCTTTCATGTTAAGAAAACCGACCCGGAAGCAGCACTCTTTCATCTGATGAACAATGAAATCGATATGGTCGTCATCATGGACAGCTTTATCCCTAAAGATACAGAGCTGATCATACAAAAAATCGCATCTCTTGAAATCTGTCTGCTCGTATCAAAAAAGAATCCTCTCTATCATGAAGGAATTACATATCAAGAATTACAGAATGAACCATTCGTTGCCAAGACTAGTATGGATAATCTGTTTGGAATTTCGATGACATTCATCGACAAAGATATCCAAAGGCTTCATCTTTCTCCCAACTCCATCATTATGCTGAATGCATCGGAAGACAGAAGAAACTTTCTTGCAAAAGGATCTGGAATCACACTTGTTCCGTTATCTCCGTCTTCGATTCCTCCGGAGGGCTTTGCACTGATTCCGACCAATCGGTCTGCACACATTGTCTGCGCCTGGAATCCTGATTCAACAAAGCATTATTTAAGAAAAGTTGCCGATTATATACAGGAAGAGTTTGAGAAAAAAGGATATTTGATTTCAGAATAAAACAGGCAGGGGTTACTCCCCTGCCCGATTCTTTTTAATGCATTTATTCCATTTCAACGATCATCATATTATCTCTAAAAACTGATCAATTGTATCGTTTTCGGCTTGCCTCATACAGATACGGATAGAATCTCGGATCCACGGCAAAGTCCATTCCGACATAGACATTTGTAGGGAACGTATCCAAAAGTTCTTCCATCATTTCCATGATCTGTTCTTTGGATGCATCCTCCGGGAACTTCGGAGGGATGATTCCGAGCTTAATATCCTTGCCATATAACGGATACATTTTCTTACGGTCATTCATGACCTGGCCACACCACATGTCCACACCTGCTTCGATCATTGCCGGAACCAGTTCCTCATTCTTTCCGCAGCAATGGAATTCAAATCCGATTCCGTAATTATGTGCGGATTCTACAACTCTCTTTAAGTACGGAACGAGCATCTCTCTGCAGGTCTCAAGTGAGAACAGCGGAGCTCTCTGACTTCCCCAGTCATCATGGAACCAGAGAAGATCCGGCTCAAACCATTTTGCCATATTATAGAACAGTTCATCATAGAAGATGCAGAGGCGGTCAAACAGTCTGTGTACCGCTTCTTTTTCATCCGGGTCTACCATTGCAACCAAAGCATCTTCCATCCCGACAAACGAGATCAGGCGTTCGAAGAATCCGTTGAAAACTGTCATCTGGATCGATCTGGAGTCATTTAAGAACTCCTGATTGGCTGCAGCAGATCCTGCCCAGTCGAGTTCTTTCAGATCCGGGAAGGTGATGTATTTTTCCCACTCACAGATATCCGGCACTTTCTGAGGACCAGGACGGACCATCGAACCATGTACGCTCGGTACATATTCCCACTCAATTCCGAAGTAGTCTTTATTGAATACCGGTTCAGACGGATCCGGATTTGCCTGAACTACACTCTTTCTTGCAACATTATCAGCAAGAATGGATGGGTTGAACATCTTGTTTTCCACGAAGAATGGCATCCAGAGTGGTTTTTCGTCAGCAAGAAACATCTTCATGTTTTCATAAGGCTTAATCGGTGTTTTAAAAACAGGTACAGGGGGCTCCATAGGATGGTGCGGAGGATAAAAATCGATAGAATTTAATTCTTCCGGATCAAACGGAACTTTTACTTCAGGAAATGTCGTCATAGTTTTCCCTTTCTTTGTATGCCATGGTCAACGCAGTACTCCCCAGTCTGCGGGCCACGCCTGTATAATGTGCTATAAGCAATTCATTCAACTGCTTACTGTTTGTTACTCTGCAATATAGTCAGCTGCGTTTTCGCCTGCCATACGGCCGGAGTTCAGGGCAAAGCCCATCGTATTGCCTGGCAGCTGGAAGACATAGCTGTCTCCATAAATGCTGCAGACATCCGTTCCTGCTCCGTAAAGGCCCGGAATCGGCTCAAATTCCTGTGTAATGACTTCAAGCTTATGATTGACTTTGATTCCGCCGAGGCTTCCGTATGCTGCAACACAGAAACATGCTGCATAATATGGCGCTTTCTTTATAGCCTTCATATATCTGTAGTCTTTATTGAACAACGTATCACGTCCGCCTTCGCAGTCATGATTGTAGGTTTCCAAGGTCTCTTCAAGGCCTGCCTGGTCGATACCTGTCTTTTCGCAGAGTTCCTCGATCGTATCCGCTTTCACGAAATACTTGTAGTTGCTTGCAATTGCAGATTCAACGTCTTTATCGAAGATATCCATGATGTCTGCACCGTGAACCATGGAGATCAGATCCAGACCTTTTTTCTCATAACGTTTCTTAATGCTCTCATCCATGATGATCCAGCATCTTCTGTCTTTCTGCTGATCGATCGCATTCGTGGTAAAGGTTCCGTTTCCGAGCTGTCCCTCATCATAGAAGCGCTCACCAAAGAGGTTGACCATCAGGTTCGGCTGACGCATGACTGCATCAATGGAGAAGAAATTCATGTTATCCGGGATACGATAGTTGAGTTCCATGTGCATCTCGGTCTTGCCTGCGCCTGCTTCCCATGCCATCTTGATGCCGTCACCGGTAAGCGCATCACCTTCATAAGAGAAGATATCAACACCATAGGTGTATCCGGTGTATTTTTTCATCATTTCATGGTCGGATGCAAATCCGCCGGTTGCGATGATTGCTGCTTTACATTCAAATAAGAGCTCTTCTCCGGCTGCATTCGTTGCATAAACGCCGGTGATCTTACCATCTTCTTTGCGAAGTCCGGTTGCCCAGGTCTCCAGAAGGATCTGGATTCCCATATCATTGATCCGTTCTGTCATGCGGCGGGTCATGGTTCCTGCTGCACGAGGTCCCGGTCTTCCTTCATCCGGAATGACATAATGCCAGGTCGGCTCCGAATCTTCATAGAATTTGGATGGCACAAATTTAACGCCCATACCCTCAAGCCACTCAATCGTATCAGCGGATTTATCAATATATTTCTTAACTAAAAGGGAGTCCGTTCTCCAATGGGTATAATCCATAAACTGACGGAATGCTTTTTCACGGGTAACACCCATCATGCCTTCCCTCTGCTGACGGGTTTCAATGCCTAACGGTCCCATACCCATATTGGCAGTACCACCGGTCATCTTTGTTTTTTCGAGAATGACAACTTCGGATGCATCAACACCATTTTCCACTGCTGCAATAGCGGCTGCAAGACCAGCCGGTCCTGCTGCGATAACAACTAACTGTTTCTTTTCTGTTTTCATGATCAATATCTCCTCTATGGCTGTTAATTGATAAAAGAGTTTCGTTTTTTCTTTCGGACTTTTACGGCAGCATCTGCAAGAAAAAGATACTGCTGTAAAAATCCGGCGGAACGGAGCTGATGTCCGCTCCGCCTGGAAGTGATAATCATGTTATTTGGCCTATCGAATGCCTGTGCGTCTGTGAGCATAAATGCTCCCATCCGCCCAGTCGTTTGCATGAAGCCTTTATTATACAATTGCATTCTTCTCGTCGAACTGACGGCCACGTTTCTCATCAAGGTCTTTTCTCATCTGAAGCATCTCTTCTTTCTTAACAGAGTTGATGATAAAGAAACCAATCAGAGACAGGATGATGAAGATCGTCGGGATCAATGGATAGATCAGACGAATACCTTCCTGTGCGGCTACGGTCTGCTCGAAGCTTCCTTCCTGATATCCAACCCAGGTAAGAGCTGCAGTTACTAAGAAAGTTGCAACACCCATACCAAGTTTCTGGAAGAAGGAGATTGCTGCGGAAACCATACCAGGTGCAAATACACCGTATTTCCACTCGCCCCAGTCGACTGCATCCGGAATAGAACGGAAGATGATGTTACTGAACAGGATAACGCCGATCTGGAAGAAGGACTGTGCTATAGTCAGCACAACAATATTCTTCATTGCCAGATAGGTTACGATCCAGCAGATGATGATCAATGCGCCGGACATTAAGTACAGGGCATTTCTTCCGAGTTTCTGTGTCAGGATCGGTCCAACAATAATATTGAATGCAGATCCTACGATGCAGGCAATGGTCATAACCGTACCAATGACTGCTGGGTTTCCAACATAGTATGTATAGTAGTAGGAAGTGATCGTTGTTGTAGCGGTTGCCAGCATAAAGTTGAACAGGTTGATGATCAGAGCGCCCC
>ODAI014798029.1_pt1 | contig 14054 bp, 7 predicted proteins | sample 1539321 | NCBI WGS metagenome assembly ODAI01 (sample SAMN02144231, study PRJEB22623) | gut metagenome | biome: sheep rumen | host: Ovis aries | place: New Zealand
GACTCGGATCGTCCATCAACTGCCTCGGCCGTCGCGTCGCTTCCTTCACCACCCGCGACGCGAAGGAGATCGCGAAGTTGCGGGCAATGCTGCCATGAGCGCTGCCGGCGGTGAGAAATGCGAACCCCTTGCAAAATGGGCCTTTCGCGGGGTCTGTCCCTCAAGTTTCATCGTTCAGTTGTCAAAGATCAAAATGTCCCCTCGCCTATAGGGTGCAAAAGGGCGGTAAAGTGCAACAATCAGCGGCGGCACGGCCTCCTTGACAGCGATTTCGGCATCGATTTCATCCATTGTCATTTCCGACAGAAAAATCCCTCCCCAAGAAAATCCTTTTGCGTTGGCAAAGAACACGCCGACTGGGAAATGTGATATACTGTGCAAGCTGTTATGAGGAGTTTGGCGTCACAGAAAATCGCTTCCGTCCTGCGCAGTGAAATGGCAGACGGGCGGTGGAAGCCCGGGCAGGCGCTTCCGTCGGTGGCCGCGTTGCGGGCGCGGTTCTGGGTCGGCGAATTCGCGGTTCGCGCCGCGCTGAAGCGGCTGCGCGACGAAGGCTTTCTGACTGTCCGGCAGCATGTCGGGGCGGTCGTCACCGGCAAGGCCGGTCAGGCGTGGAAGGGGCGGGGCGCGGTTGTTGTCGAGGGCGCGAACGGATCTTATTTCCGGCATCTGCTCGCCTGTCAGTTTGCGCGCAGGATTGAAGCGTCCGGCTACGCCTGTTCGCAGATCTTTCTGGAGCACGCGCCGGACGGCTCTCTTGATCTGGCGCCACTGATGCGACATGTGGCCAACGGCATCGATCTGGCGGTCGGACTGCTGTCCTCGTTTCAGGTCGTCGGCGTTCTGGAGCGGGCCGACATCCCGTACGTCATCCTGAACGGCTTCACGCGCGACTTCCCGGGTGCCGTCGGTGTCGTGGCCGAAGATTTCACGGCCGCCTACGACAGTCTTGTTGCCGTTTTGCGCGCGCGAAAGATCAAGTCTGTCATCGAGTTCGACTACGAACGGAAGATGAATCGCGGTTTCAAACGGCAGCTGTTCGCGTCCGGCATTGCGCTGCGCCGCAGACTGCTGGACTGGCAGGACGAACGCCCGTGGAGGCTGGCCGATGTCAAGGCGCTCGGACACTGGGCGGTCGCGGACTACTTCGCCGACGAGAAGCGCCGGAAGGCGCCGCCGGACCTGATTCTGTTTGACGACGACTATCTGGCGCTCGGCGGCGTCACCGCGCTTTATGAAGCGGGGCTTCGCGTGCCTGACGACATCAGGGTCGTTTTCTATTCCAACAAAGGCAACGAGCCTGTGCTGGGTGTCACGGCGGCGCGGATTGAGAACGACCCGCTGACTTACGCGGATCAGGTCGCCGAATACGCCCTCAAGCTCCTGAAGGGCCGCAAGGTCACCCCGCCGAAAATCAAGTGGCGCTTTATTCCGGGCGCGAGCCTGTAGCACACTTCTCAAGGAGATCGTGAGTCGCATGCGTGACAACAGCTATCTGGCGGTCTACAAGCCGATTGATTCGTTCGATCTGGCCTGGGGCATCAAGGTGACGGATGCCGGTTTCACCAATGTCCGGCCGAATGAAGCCTATCCCCCGTCGCACCATCCGCGCCCGTTCATGTTCAAGTGGGAGAAAGGGCGTCGTCTGGAGAACTATCAGATCGTCTTCATCGGGCACGGGCGCGGCGAGCTGGAGACGGAACATGGCGGCCGCGCCGAGATTGACGCGGGTGACGTGTTCATCCTTCATCCGGGCGAATGGCATCGCTATCGTCCCGATCCGCCGACCGGCCCGAAGCCGTCCGCGCGTGGCGCGAAATCCGCGAATGGGTGCGCGCGGCGTCCGTCAAGGCCGCGCTCGCCCGCGCCCGCTTCGGCTTCCTCGGCAACAACTATTCCGGAATGCTCGACATGTACTCCGACTTTACGATGCTCCAGGGCGCGACGGGGATGCATGTCGAACTACTCGAAATGTGCGATCTCGCCTCTCGCCTTGCCGCCGTTTCGGACGCAGACGCCGCGCGCAAGCTGGACGAGATCAAGGCCATGTTCGAGATTTTGGAGGATTCGCCCTCCGATCCGCTCGCGCGCCGCCCGACGCCGGAGCATCTCGACTGGAGCGCGCGCGTCGCCGCCGCGCAGGAGCGCCTGGTCGCGGACTTCAATCTCGACGCGCTCGCCTACTACTACCACGGCGCGGACGGCAACGACTATGAACGGCTTCAGAGCGGCTTCATCGTCGGGCATTCGCTGCTGACGGCGCGCGGTGTGCCGTGCGCGGGCGAAGGCGATCTCAAGACCGCGCTCGCGATGAAGATCTGCGATCTCCTCGGCGTCGGCGGCAGCTTCTGCGAAATCGTGACGACGGACTATCTTCGCGGCACGATTCTCATGGGCCACGACGGGCCGTTCCATCTCGCCATTGCGAAGGGCCGCCCGATCCTGCGCGGACTCGGACTCTACCACGGCAAGCGTGGCAGCGGCGTATCTGTCGAAGCGAAAGTGAAAAGCGGCCCCGTCACGACGCTTGGCGTCACGCAGACCGGCGACGGAAAGATGAAGTTCATCGTGTCCGAGGCGGAGGCGACCGACGATCCGATCATGGCCATCGGCAACACGCAGACGCACGTCCGCCTCGCGACCGATCCCGACACATGGTACGAACGCTGGCTTCTGGAGGCTCCTACCCACCACTTCGCCATGTCCGTCGGCCACAACGCCGCGCTCTTCCGCAAAGTCGCTGATCTCATGGGCATCGGCTACGTAATTATTTAGGTCAATATTGAGGTCTGGAATGAAACGCTGCGTCTATTTTGGATTTTTGCGCTATAATGTGTTGCGTTCGACAAAGCGTCTCTTGAAACGAGGAGGGATGAATTAATGGGAATGCTTAAAAAAGATCTGTTATCCGCCTGCCTGTTGTCGCTCGCGCTCGGTGCGCGTGCCGCCAACCCGATTCTTCCGCTTTGGGAATATATCCCGGACGGCGAGCCCTACATTTTCGACGACCCGGACAATCCCGGGATGAAGCGCCTGTACCTCTACGGTTCGCACGATACCCGGACAAACGGCTACTGCGGCTACGACTACACGCTGTGGTCCGCGCCGCTGGAGGACTTGAACCGTTGGCGGTGCCACGGCACGATTTTTCGCCTCGAAAACGACGCGAACGGCCATCCGCTCTCCCCGACGGGTGTGGGCGACATCCTGTGGGACCCTGACGCGCAGGAGGTGATCGGCCCCGACGGGAAGAAGACGTATTATCTCTTTCCGTTCAACGTCAAGGCGCCTGACAGGCTCGGGATGGTCGCGAAAGCCGATCGCCCGGACGGGCCGTTCAAGGTCGTCAACTGGTCGAAGACGGATCCCACGAAGGTGGTCAGTTTCGGCTACCACCTCGCCACGTTCGTCGACGACGATGGCCGCGCCTATGTCTACTGGAGCCGGGATATCGGTTTCGGCAGCGACAGCGTATCCGCCGCGGAACTCGATACGGCCACGATGTGTTCGCTGAAACCCGGTGCCGAGGTGCATCCTGACATCATCAGCTCCTGGCGCAAGGAGGGCGTCGACCGGTATTTCGAGGGACCGTCCATGCGCAAGATCAAAGGCAAGTACGTGCTGGTTTACGCCCGGTACACGCAGGAGGGCGAATTCGGCCTTGCGGCGTCGTATTGCACGCTCGCCTATGCCTACGCCGATACGCCGCTCGGGCCGTTCACGTACGGCGGCACGCTGATCGACCTGCGCGGACGCGAAACCGGGCCCGACGGACAGACGCGCATCACCGCCGCGCCGGGCGGCAATACGCACGGCAGTCTCTGCGAAGTGAACGGGCAGTGGTACGTCTTCTATCACCGGCAGACCGGCACGAATTCGTTTTCGCGTCAGGCAATGGTCGCGCCGGTCGACGTGTCGGTCGAGGAGGGCCCGGGCGGGAAGGTGACGATCACCGAGGGCGAGATCAATTCGATGGGCTTCGAGACCGAGGGGCTGAATCCGTTCGCGCTTCACGCCGCCGGAATCGCCTGCCACTACACGGGACCGACGCCGGCCGCCGACGTCTTCAAGTATTCAGGGCCGTATCCGATGCCGTACAGGTGCAACGGGTATGCGGCGAAGGACGCCTACGGACCGGACGTCAACCGTTCGGCGCTCGTCAACTGCACGGACGGTTCCGTTGCCGGATGGAAGTATTTCAACTTTGACAGGACGGCCGGACGGAAAGGCCTCAAACTTGTTCTGGGACTGGAGCAGACGGGTGTGGCGGGAACGATTGACGTTTGGGTGGCGCGTCCCTCTGCGGCCGAGGGCGGCACGAAGATCGGCTCGCTCAGGCTGGCGGCGGACGCGCCGACGTGGTATCAGACCGTTGAGGCGCCGGTCGACGCGCTGGGCGATCTGAAAGGGCGCACGGCGCTCTATCTCGTGTTCTCGTCGGCAGTCAAAGGCAAGTCGATGTGTACGTTGCACACGCTCCAGTTCAAGTAAACCGGCAGTGCGAGGAGACGCGGTCACGGCAGCAAAGCAATTTCAGAAAGGAACGAATCCATGAAAACACGAAAAGCACTCGAAGGAAAGTTGAAAACAGGATGCGGACAATCCGCAGGCGAACCGTCCTGCGGGATTGCGGCTGCTTTGAGGGCGGTCTTGGTGGGGGCGCTTGTCCCGTTGGCCTCGCTGGCAGGGGATAATCTGCTTGTGAATGGCAACTTCGATTCCTCCACATTCGCGGGCGAAAAGAATTATGTCTATAGTTCGACTCCGGGGGTAGCCATTCCCAACTGGGAGTTCTCTACAAAAAACGCTGGATTGACAAAGTCTGCGACATTCCTTGCCAGTTCGGCCATATCCGGGAAGTATGCACTCTTTCTGCAATACACGGCCAATGAAGGCGAAATCTACGCGGAGCAGGAGTTTGCTGTTTCCGAACCTGGCATCTATCGTTATTCGCTGCTGTATGCGGGGCGCAATTACGATCAGCAGCCAGGCACGGCTTTCAAGGTTCAACTTGTCGATCCCAGCGGCTCCGTGAAGGTTTTGCAAGAGGTGACCGAATGGGCGAAAGGTACGTGGATGCCTTGCCGAGGAACGGTGGATCTTTCAGCGACAGGGAATTACACGTTCCGCATTCTTGTGCCGGCGCCGACGGATGGAATCAGCCCTGACAATCGCATGGACGTGTTTGATAACGTGACGTTTGCGAAGGTAGTGGATGGTGAACTGGTCGCGAACGGCTCCTTTGACGAAGGCGTTGTGCCAACGACATCGCAAGGCGGTAGCCGAGCAGCATCAAATGTTTCAGGCTATGATAACACGCCTTGGGTCACGCACCCGGAGGGGAATACGGGTCTGGCAACAGCTGGCGCGGCCTTTGTGCCTGCTGGATTTGAAGTCGGCAACTATGCGCTCTATCTACAATATACAACGGCCAACGGAACAGCAACCGCCGAGCAAACGATTTCTGTCGATGAGGCGGGAATCTACAACTTTCAGTTCGACTATGCCGCACGAGCTGGACAGGGTGGCCAGAAACTCGAAGCGCATCTGATCAACGCATCGGATTCGACAGATATGCTCGTGGCCCGTGTCACGACCGATGCGAGCAAGCTCTCCCGACATTCGATCCCGATACGAATAACCGAAGCGGGTGACTACACCATCAAGTTCTCGTTTACCGGCACTGTGAACGACCGCTCGGCGGTGATCGATGCGGTGTCGTTCGCGAAGGTCGCCGATATCACGACCGACAATCTTTTGCGGAATCCGGGGTTTGACGAGGGATCCATTCCCAGCACTGCCGCATACGGAAAGATGAGTTCCGACACGACGACAAACCTGTACTGGACGGCCTCCATCCCGGCGAACGTCGGTCTGACAACCCAGAAGGGCGCGTTGCTTGGCAGTGGGTCGGCGTACGCCGCGTGTGGCACCTATGCCATGTTCCTGCAATATCTGAATACGCTGACTGGCGATCTCTACGGTGAACAGGAGTTTATCGTGACGGACGCAGGGGACTATCGCTGGTCGCTCCTTTGCGCAGGTCGCAATTCCGGCGACGGCGGAACCGGTTTCCAGGTTTCGCTGATTGCGCCGGATGACAGCACGGAAATTGTTCTTGCGACAGTCGCCGCTGCCTCCGTTGTCAAAGCGAGGTGGACGCCGTTCCATGGGACGGTCGCTCTCTCCGCGCCGGGCAGATACCGATTCCGTCTGAAAACCCTGGCGCCCGAAGGCGTTGAGACTTTTGACCGGACGGATTGCTTCGACAATCTGACATTTACGAAAGTGGAGTCGGACAATCTGATCTTGAACGGTTCGTTTGACGATGGCACCGTGCCGTCACCGTCCTATTACGGCAATAATGCGCCTGCCAGCGTCAGCGGATACGAAAATCCGCAGTGGACGACGACGCCTGTCGCAAATACGGGGCTGGCAATCTCGGGTTCGACGTTCATTCGCACGGCGCATCATGTCGGCACCTACGCGCTCTATCTGCAGACGACGCACAGCGTGATATCCGCCCCTGCCGCGGAACAGACGTTCACCGTCACGCAGACGGGCATGTATCAGCTTTCGTTCAATTATACCGCACGTGCGGCGTACGCCACGTTGGGCGGGCTTCCGCTTCTTGCGAACATCGTGGACGGCACGACGACGAAGACGGTTGCGTCTCACGCATTAAAAGATACGGGATGGTACACGTCCGTTTCGACCGTTCGCCTGACGCCCGGCGACCATACGCTCCAATTCATCGTGCCGGACGAGGGTGTGGACGGCCATGACGCGACGTGGGACAGAACGGCGATTGTCGATAACGTCCGCCTGGTGAAGGTTCCGTCCGACATGATCTATGTCGCGACATGGAACGGTTCAGCCAATGATGGCAATGTGGCGAATCCCGCCAACTGGACATGCTATTATGCCGACGAGACGGTTGCGGAAGGATGTCTTCCGACGGGCGATACGGCGGTCACGTTCAGTGGCGCAATTCAGAATGATATCACGGTTTCAGCGCCTCTTTCGTGCAAGTCGATCGTCTTTTCGTCCGCCAGTCTCTCGGATGATTGCGACTGGTCCGGGCTCGGCGAGGTCGCGTCCATGACGGGTACGCTTGATCTGAACGGCCGCCGGCTGACGGTTTCGCGGCTGGACGGCTCGTTCGAAATGACCGGCACGAGCGGCGAACTTGTCGTCAACGTTCCGTCCGGGACGGTTTCGAATCGCGGTGTCGCCCTTTCGGGCGGGATCACCGTGATCAAGGAGGGCGCAGGCACGTTCGTTTCGGCGAAGGCCCAGACCTACAGCGGCGGGACGATCGCCAATGGCGGAACGATCCAGCCGCCGGACAACGCGAACGAGAATACGGACTACGCCTATTCCAATTTCAAGGCGTTCGGGACCGGTGCGATCACCATCAATCCGCGCGCGGTTTTCGATTTGCGCGGCAACTACGCCTACCGCTCGCACATCGACCTCGCGGGCGGAACGCTCCGCAACAGCGGCTATGACATGACGAAGACCGGTTGGGGCGGTTCGGGCGTCGGCACGCTCACGGCAGACTCGTTCATCGATGCAGCCAGCTCGATCGTATTCGGCGACGCCAGCGCGACGGATGGCAATACGACAGATCTGGGTGCCCATACGCTGGACGCGACGATCGCAGACGGAAAGACGCTCAGCACGCGTGTTTCCCGCATCATGGACGGCACGCTCTCCGTCGCAGGCGATGGCACGTTCTCGATCATCTACGATCTTGACATGTCTGACGCGACGCTGGATGCCGCGTGTGCGATCTCCGTTGCGAGCGGCAAGACGCTTGCGGTCCGCAACTATATCGCCCGCTACGCAGGAAGCGCCAATGGCGGAGATGGCGCGCTGACCGTCTCTGGCACATTCCGGCCGGTGGAAGCCGGTTTCTTCGGGGCGACGATGCTGGATGGATCGGCCATCGACCTGTCGGAATGGACGGATGCACTGCCGTTGAACGGTTTGAAATTCGCCGATGACGCGACGGTGCGCCTCTCGCTTGGCGGGCGCAAAGTGCCGTCGGATACGAAACTTGTCGGCTGGAACGAAGGTGAAGAGCCTTCCAATCTTCGTACGATTAAGTTCTTTACCGATGACGGCGTAAAACTCAGCAGGCAGTCCGACGGCATCTACTTCTCAAGACGTGGACTTGTCATCATTTTTCGTTGATACGCTCGCGAGCTGAAACAGCATGAATAAAAAACATTTGATTGCACTCGTCGCGGCGAGTGTGTTTCTGGCGGGTTTCTCCGCGGCGGCGGACGATACGGCCGTCGCGACGACGAATCACGTTGTCGTCGGCGCGCCGACCGTTTCCCAGACGATTCCGTGGCGAAAGGGTGTGACGCTGAAGCGGCTCGTCTTCAACGAGCCGCGCCTGATGGGCGCGTTTGTCGCCCGTGTCGACTTGACGACGCCGGGCATCGGCTTCACCGCGACGGAGCGCGATCCGCTCTGGGGACAGCCGATGCCGGACTACACCAACGAACTCTGGCTCGTCAACACGAAGCGCGAGACGACGGTCGATTTCATGGCGCGCCGACACGGCGCGGGTCAGAACGTCGAGATCGCGTTCAACACGTCCGGCTGGCGGCCGTGGCCCGGGCGCGCGGCGGTCGCGTCCACCTATGCCGCGCTCTATCGCTGGGACATGGTGGACGGTCAGGAACTTTCGTGCTGTAAGACGCCGGGCATGGGCACCTACTTCATCGTGCGAAATGACGGCAGTACGTTCATCCGCACCGTCGTCAAACCGCACATGACAAACGACTGGTCGATTGCGCTCTACGGCAATCGGCCCATTCTGAAGGACGGCCGGCGGGCCAGGGACGGCATTCATTATCCCGTCGGTGATCCTGCGTATTCGGAGGATCCGCAGCCGCGCACGGCCGTCGGACTGACGCCCGACAAGAAGACGCTTGTCGTACTCGCCGTCGACGGGCGGCAGCCGGGCTACAGCGAGGGCGCGTCGTTCGCGGATCTGGCAGACATCATGCTGATGGAAGGCTGTTCGGATGTCGTGAACATGGATGGCGGAGGGTCCACTTCATTTGTCGTCTGGGATCGCGAGAACGCCTGCCCGAAGATGCTCAACAAGCACGCGAACGGGTATATGCGACGGGTGGCGGTCAATCTCGGAATTACATTTTCAGAATGAGAAAAGGAGTGCTGGGGATGAGAATCACCGCAAAGGTAGCGCTTGCCGCCGTGAGTGCGCTCTGGGGGTGTGCCGTCAGCGCCGATGCGACGGCGGAGACGGGAAACGGAAATGTTGTGGCAGACTTCCTCGCGAAAAGCACGCGGGAGCGCGTCGCCATCATCGCCGACCTGGCCGAGAAGTCGAAGTTCAGGAATGTCGTGCCGCGCCCGGAGGACGGCCCGCCGCGCTTCATGGCGGTGGACGGCGTCGCGAACATGCGTGATATCGGCGGCTGGAAGGGGCTCGGCGGACGGCGCGTCCGCTACGGCCGCGCCTACCGCAGCGCGGCGTTCGATACCGGCGTCACGTTCCGGCGCGGCGCGCGCGCGCAATATGAATATCTTTTCGGCCTCGCACCCGTGACGGAGGAGGAAAAGAACGACTTCAAGCCGTCTGAGCGGACCATCACCGACAAAGGTATCGACGAGTTGCTTCATGACCTCGGCATTCGCACAGATCTCGATCTGCGCTCGCCGCACGAATGCTACCTGATGGAGTCTTCGCCGCTGGGCTCGCACGTGAAGTGGTTTCACTGCCCGCTCAAGACGTACGGCCATTTTGCCGAGGCCGACGCGAAGGAGGCGTTTGCTAAGGCGTTCAGGGTGTTTCTGGACGAGTCGAACTATCCGATCATCTTTCATTGCGCCGGCGGGGCGGACCGGACGGGCGCCGTCGCGTTCATGGTGAACGGCATCTGCGGCGTCGCGCTCGACGACCTGCGCAAAGACTGGGAACTGACGGCGTTCGGGACCGGCCACGCGGAGAATCCCGGCTTCACCCATGCCAGGCGTTTTGACCGGCTTGTGGCCGTTGTCGACAAAATGCCGGGCGAAACGCTGACGGATCGAATCGTCGCGTATGTCAAATCGTGCGGCTTTACAGACGCCGATATCGCGCGCGTCCGTGAAATCATGCTGACGCCGGAGGAGGGCGATGCCGCCATCCTTTTCAAAGGCGCGCAGTGGATCGGTCAGCCGGACGGCCTGGGTGCGGCGGCGCCGCGATTCACGACGCGATTCACGGTCGCGCGCGGCGGCCCAACCGAAATCGCGATCTGCGGCCTTGGCCAGTATGTCGCCACATTGAACGGAAAGCCGCTCGGTTGCGGCGACGAATTCAATCTCCCCGGCTGGACGAAGACGTCGAAGACCTGTTTCTACAATGTCTTTGGCCCCGTGCTGAAGGCGGGCGAGGAGAATACGCTTGAAATCACGCTGGGCGACGGCATGTACAATGTGCCGAGTCCGGGCGGCGACCTTTACACGAAGTTCACGGGGAGCGAGGGCGAAAAGAAACTGCTCGTCGGCGGTGCGGTCAAGTCGTCGCCGGAAGGATGGACAGTCTCGGCGAGCGAGGTGGTGCGTACGCATGTGTACAGCGGTGACGACATCGACCGCACGGCGGATGTCGCACGCGCGTTGCCAGCCGTCGCGGCAGAAGCGCCGAAGGGCGTCCTGCGGGAAGCGCCGTTCGTGTGCCGGCTTCAGGAAGTGAAGAAGCCGGTTCGGACGATGCGCGTTTCAGATGAAGAGCTGACCGTCGATTTCGGGCAGAATGCCGCGTATGTGCCGACCGTCGTCGCGAAGGGGCCGCGCGGGAGTTGTGTCGAAGTTGAGTTCGCCGAACTGCCGCTCGCGGAAGGCGAGACGCGCCTTCCTGAAGAGGCGACGACACATCGCAAGGGCGGCGTCACGCGCTGCCGCTTCACGCTGGCCGGGACGGGCGCGGACGAGACGTTCACGACGCCATTCTTCTACTACGGCTTTCGCTATCTGCGCGTGCGGCTTCTCCCGGCGCAGGAGGGCGGCGAGCGGCCTGCGTTCGTTTCCGCCGAGGCCCGCGTCGTCATGGCCGATCTGCCGAGCGCCGGATCGTTTGCGTGCTCGATCCCGCTTTTCAACAAGATACACGAAATCTGCGTGTGGGCGCAGCGCTCGAATATGCAGAGTGTGTTCACGGATTGCCCGCACCGCGAGAAGCTCGGCTGGCAGGAGGAGGACCACATTCACGCCGAGCAGATTCGCTGGGGCTGGAACGCGGACGCGCTCTTCGCGAAGACGTGCCGGGATGTCGCCGATTCGCAGCTGGAAGACGGTCTGTGTCCCTGCATTGCGCCGGAGTTTGTCGTGTTCCGCCCGAAATTCCGTGATTCGATCGAATGGGGTTCGTCCGTCATCCAAATCCCGAGGCAGCAGTATGAGTGGACGGGCGATGATTCGCTCATTCGCCGATACTGGACAAACATGGTAGCTTACCATAATTATATCCGGTCGCAGGCGCAGGATTTCATCGCGCGCGGCGGCCTGGGCGACTGGTGTCAGGAGACGGCGGGCGGCACGCGCCCCGTGCGCAGGACATCGAACGCGCTGACCGCGACGGCGTTCTACTATCAGAACGCCGTGACGCTCGCACGGTTTGCCGCGATGCTGGGCAGGGATGGTGAAGCGGCGGCGTATCGCGACGAGGCGGAGCAAATCAAAAAGGCATTCAATGCGAAATGGTGGCGTCCTGATCTCCACGGTTACGAGAACAATTCACAGGCGGCGAATGCGCTCGCGCTCGCGTTCGGACTCGCCGACGAATCGGAGCGTGCCGCCATTGTATCAAACATCGTCGAGGATGTGCGTGGACGTGGCAATGCCGTCGGCACGGGTGAGATCGGCTATCCGTATCTCCTGAAAGTGCTGTCCGAGAACGGTCATGACGACGTCATCTTCGACATGACGGCGGACGACACGAAGCCCGGCTACGGCTGGATGATCGCCAAGGGCAACACGTCCTGCCACGAGGCGTGGGACGCGCGACCGGAACTGTCGCACAACCATTTCATGATGGCCGACATCGTCAACTGGTTCTATGGTTCGCTCGCGGGCATCCGTCGCACATCGCCCGGCTTCAGGACGTTCACGGTAGAGCCGAAGTTTTTGCCGGGGCTTGATTGGGTCAAGGCGAGCCATCGCGTCGTCGGCGGTGAAATCAAGGTCGAATGGATGCGCGAGGGCGCTACGATCTGTGTCATGGTCGCGGTTCCGAAGGGTACGACGGCGACCGTGCGTCTCCCCGGCATGGGCGATGTCGTCCAGACGCCCGGCGAAGAGACATATCGGGTGTTCTGTGGCGGATGCAAAACGATGTGGAACGAGCCCGTCAAATGGCGCGAGGGCGCGACGATCCGGGCGTATGCGCTTGAGGAGCCGCAGTTGATGAAGGCGTATGTGGCGCGCGTCGACCTGACGACGCCGGGCATCGGTTTCGCCTCGACCGGACGCGCGCCGGACTGGGGCAGACAAATCGAGATGGTGACGAATCGCGTCTGTCTGGCCGAGACGGTGAGCGAAACGACGGCAGATTTTATGACGCGCAACCGCGCGGAAGGGCGTCCTGTCGAACTCGCGTTCAACACGGCCCCGTGGCTGCCATGGCCCATGCCGAAGGGGTGCGAGCAGTGTGATCCGATGGGGTTGTGCGTGGCCGACGGAGTGGAGGTCTCCCGCCCCGATTCCCACCCGGTATTTGTCGTGCGCGGGGATGGTTCGGCGGATATCCTGCCGGTGGCGTCGACAAATGACCTGCAAAACATTGCATTCGCGTCCAGCGCCTTTGATTTGCTTCTGACGAACGGCGTCGATGTCGTGGCCGTCAACAGGCGCGAAGACGAGGGCTGCCAGCCGCGTCTGGCCTTGGGGCTGACGCCGGACAAGCGCACGCTCGTTGTTGTTGCGGTGGATGGACGGCAACCCGGCTACAGCGTTGGCGCGACGATGGCCGACCTGCGCGCAATCCTGAGGCGGGAAGGGGTGTCGGACGCCGTGAACATGGATGGCGGCGGCTCAACTTCGCTTGTCGTATGGGACGGCAGGGCGGACCGTCCGGTCATGCTCAACCATCATGCTCACGGGAGTGTCCGCGCAAACGCCGTCAACTTCGGTATAATGTTCGGCGTGACGAATGCTCCCTGCGCAAGGGCGATTTCTGATCAGAATGTAGAGGTGCGATGAAGCGAAAAATGGTATGTATTTTTATCGTAACTGCGGCCGCCACGGCGGCGCGGCCGCTCGGGGCGGCGGAGCTGACGCACCGCTGGAGCTTCAACGGCGATTACAGTGATTCGGTCGGCGATGCGGATGCCGTGAACGTTGGTGAACGCGTATCGCTCTACGGCAACCGGGTGCATCTGGGCGGGTATGACTATACCGCGCAGGGACATATTGTGCTCGGCACGAACAGGCTCGATACGGCGGAAGCGACAATCGAAATCTGGGCGCGTCATGACAGCGTCAGGAGGTGGTCGCGCATTTTCGACTACGGTTCGGACACCAACCACTACTTCACGCTCGCGTGGACGCAGGGGTTGTCTCTCTCCAAGGATCGCGCCGGCGCGAAGAACCCGGCCGAAAGCGCAGTGGACAATACGATGGCCCCATACGAAATCGGGGTGGACTACCATATCGCCGTCACTTTCCGGCAGCAGGATGACGGCTCGACGTTCATCCGGTGGCAGCGGCGCGACGCGGCGACAGGCGAACTTCAGAAATCCGGTACGATGACGATGACGGACGGAATACAGAACATCGTCGATCCCGTCCTTTATCTGGGTCATTCGCAGTACACGGACGACAGAGACGCCCTGGCCGCCTACGATGAAGTACGCATCTGGCGCGGCGTCCTGACGGACGAACAGCTCGCGGCGAGCGCGGCGGCGGGGCCGGACGCGGCGATTGCAGTCATGGACGGCGCGCCGTCGTTCACGCCTGCCGAGCCGCCCGAACCGCCCGCGCAGAAGGCGGCCGTGCCGAACGGCGGATTCCGGATCATGACCTACAAC